>Ga0209480_10000104_pt1 | contig 80052 bp, 79 predicted proteins | sample JI61114C2DNA_FD_187501 | JGI IMG/M metagenome (GOLD analysis project Ga0209480, IMG submission 187501) | Wastewater effluent complex algal communities from Wisconsin, to seasonally profile nutrient transformation and Carbon sequestration -... | ecosystem: Engineered > WWTP > Effluent > Algae...
TGGGCAAGCCGGGAATCGTTCCTGGCACCCGCGAGTTGATCCCGCATGAAAGCTATCGCCTGGTGTACCAGATCGACGGCGAAACGGCGTGGATACTGACGCTGGTTCACACGGCCCGCCTGTGGCCGCCTGTGCGCGATTAAGAAACGATCATGGCAACGATGAAACGGCGCGTTGACTGACTGCTTTCGAGCCAGACCGCGGTCGGCGGCAGTCGGCCAACTGCGGCCGTCCAACCTAAAGAAGCCATGGTCATTCGAGCGTCAGGTCCACTCTGAAACCTGTCGGACGATCTACTCCCGCTAATCGGCCTGAGCTGCCGGTGGCCTGATAGGTGAAGTCGGGCAGCAATCTGCTGGTCACCTGCCGTTCGAGCGTCAGGCGAGGGCGAACGGCGGCTTCTCCGTCCGGCGAACTGGAAGTATCGACCCGTTGCTGCCATTCGCGCACACCGTGAGTGAACGGCAGCCTTCTGAATGGAGCTGTCGCACACCCTATTCGACCACCGAAAACTGGTGAGTAGAAGCTGGCGGCCAAAATCGGCCGATAGAGCGGCAACTGTTCTGCCGACGTCGCACTGCTCACGCCAGGGAGGCTGTGGGGGCAGTTCCTTGCCAAAGCGTAACGTCGCTCCAATATACTCAAAGCTACTACGCCGCAGGCTAACCCCTTACAGGTCGAACATGCTGCTCCGTAGTGTGTACGATGTGTATAGAGGGAGGCGCGATGCCGCGCACCAAGTGGCAGAAGAATGAGCCGGCGGAGTTCTTTCTCACCGTTTCCTGAACTGTTCAGTTTGACTGGCAACTTTCGCCCGTTGACGTATGGAACGAAAGATCATCTTCATCGACTTCGATGGCGTACTCCACCCGCCACAGTTTCTCCAATTTCAGGAGAAAGAGGGGGAACTGGTTCTGATAGGTGACCAAAGGTTCTGCTGGTCCGATTACCTTTGGGAGTGCGTCAGAGAAAGTGATTGCGAAATTGTCGTACATAGCTCGTGGCGCCACGGGCAGACGCTTGATGACATCCGCGCATTGCTGCCAGCAAAATTGGCCCGCAGAGTAAGCGGTATCACGTGTGGAGAGGATCGCTACGCGGGAATTCTGGCTCTATGCCGTTTCCAGTGGAAATTGACTTCTCAACAAACATGACGGTAGCGCCCGTAGTCGCGGGGGATAGCCGGCACCAAGGGGCTTTGTGGTAGATGCTCGAGCTTGGACATGCGCAGGTAGGCAATCGCGATGAAGTTCTCGGGGTCCCGGAAGCCTCGGGCAGCGGTCTTCGCTTTCTGAAGCAGGCCGTTCATCGCCTCGACGTAGGCGTTGCTGCGCCCATCGAGCATGCCGCGCACGACGCCATCGAGATGTTCCTTCAACGTGGCTGCAAGGCGCTTGAACGGTTCGAGCCGCGAACGTCGCGCCCAACTCATCCACTTCGTCAGTGCCCCGAGGGCGATCGCTTCGCTGTTACTGTCGCGCGCCTCGCTGTAGACGAGCCGCAGGGCCTGCTTGAGCCGCCAGGCCCGCGCGCTCTTCAGGTTCGAGCGCTGCAGCCAGTGCATTGCCTCGAACTGCGCGCGGGTCCAACGCGCCGCGTCCTTGCGCATGCCCCACAGCAACTGGCGAAGGGTCTTCTTGCTGTCTGCGCCGACCGCCTCGCGGACCGCCGCCGCCGAGGTTCGCATCTCTTCGCGTCGCACCTCATCCATCGCCGCATTGGCAAGCGCCACGACGTGGAAGCGGTCGTAGCTGATCTGCGCGTTGGGCAGCGACTGGCCAATCCCCCTGGCGTAGGCCGCGCTCATGTCGATGCAGGCGTGTTCGATCCTGGCCGGATCGCCGCCGTGCGCACGCAGGTCATCGGAAAAGGCCCCCAAGGTTTGATGGTCACGACCGGGGCAGGCAAACAGCAAGCGCTTGGCCGCCAGGTCATGCACCACGGTGATGTACTGGTGCCCACGCTTGACGCTGGTCTCGTCAATGCCCACGTGGCGCACGCCCGACATGTCGTCCTTGGCACGGGCCACCTCGACATAGTGGCGCACCCGCCGCCACAGCCGCTTTGGCGCAACCCGCATCTGATTGGCGGCCTGGGCTACCGGCAATTCCCGGCACAGCGACAGGCCCAGCGCCTCGAACAGCAACGTGAAGCCACTGCCCTCGCGTGCCCACGGCACCGGCAACTGCGCGGTCTTGCCGCAGCCCGAGCACTGCACGCGCGGCACCTCAGCATGCAACCACGCTTCGAACTGGAAGAAATCCAGGTGTCGCCAACTGCGGCGCACCCGGTCATGGATCAACTGATGCTCGACCCCGCACGCAGGGCAGGCTGCACGCTTGCCGGTGTGCTCGACCTCGAAGTCGATGCGCCGCCTGGCCGTGTTGAGCTCGACCTTGGCGACGTGCCAGGGCGGCTGCAGGCCAAGTGCGGTGGTGAAGAGGGCTTCGATCTGGTTGTTCATCGGGTGCGAGGTCGGCGTCAGTGTCGGGCGGTTGTACCACCGCAGATCATGTTTGTTGAGAAGTCAATTTCCACTGGAAACGGCATAGAGCCACTAACTTTCATGCTGAGGGCTGGTCGGCACCCTTGATGATGAAAGAGACTGTGAGTGAGCTGGCGCTCGAGGGCTGGGGTCATCTCGTTATACACAACCCATCGCCTCCAGGTTTCGTAGCTAGATCTAGACGGTCACGAATGGGCTGGCGCACTAGTGCCGCGGCGATGTCGTGACCCAGCTATCGTGTGATGCTGAGCGCGGTGGATACCGTGCTCGTGTTCGCCGTCGCGAGCGTTGCGCCGGCTGGCAGGCCCGCCCCCCACAGAAAGCAGGTGAAGAAGTCGAGGGGGGTTCCGAAACCCGGGTTGGTAAGGATCAGCATGTAGGTTCCTGCGGTCGCCGTCAGGGCCCCCAGGAGAGCCCATGCTAGAACGCTCGCCTGCATGACGCGAAGGCGCAGCTCCGCCGGCGTGCGCAGTTGCTCTATGCGCTGCCTGGGCGCCACACCTGTGAAATTTGCAGCGCTGCGCACACCCTTTGTGCGCGAGTCTTGGATCGCGTCCTTGAACTTGTTGATGTGTGGCCGGGCCAGTTCCGACACGGCGTTGGGATCGGGATGCACGGACCAATCCGCGATCGCGTCGATCTTCGCCATGGCTTCGTTGAAGGCCGTCTCTTCACCGTTGTCGAGAGGGCCATCCCGGGCCTCTTCATCGCGCCTGGCGGCCAACAGCGGCAGGATCCCGGTGTCGACGATGGCCCGCAATGCATTGAACACGACCAATTGGGTCTCGACGTACTTCTTGTAGGCATCGGTGTTCACGGGCCACGGTATGGGGATCTTGGGCGGAAGGCCGGCTGACTCGAGCGCGGACTCCGTCAGCGCCTCTTGCAGCTGCGAGAGCTTCTCGTCGATCTCCGGCACGCGGGCCAAATCGTCAGCATGCAAGACCTCAGCTAATCGGACCGCCTGCATGCTCAGGACCGAGGGTCCAAGCAGCAACTGGTCGCGCTCCACCCGGCGACGCACGAACGTCGCGATCCACAGCCCGAAGCCCACCCCCGCCAGAATGGCCACGAAGCCGAGGAACTTCGCACCCGGTGACGAGACGTTGAGTGTCACGCTCATGCTCTCACCGGCAGGCTTGTCGAGGCTCGCGATCGTGACCGTGCCGGCGTACTTTCCGGGTGGAACTGCATCGGTCGGCACTATCCAGAGACTGTGCGGGCCACCCTCCAATGTCTTCACCTTTGATTCGTCACAGACGTCCTTGTCCTTTGTCAGGCAGAGCCGCCAGTTGGCCTGGGCCAGCGACTCCAGAGTTCCCTGTTCCACCAGATCGAGTGGCTTCAGTTGCACACCGCTGATTGGCGTTGGCCCATCGACGGCAATGCTGATCGGGAACCCTTCCGTCGGGCGAAGTTGGCGGCTGGCAGCGGGCGGCGGCTTCAGGCTCCAAGAGGCGGTGGGGGACGACGGGCTCACAATCTGGTAGGGCAGTGCCCACTCCGTCGTGCCGACCTTGAAGGCGACGTAGCGCATCTGCGTGGTGCCTGCCGGCAGGCCGGTGACCTTGAAGGGCAGTATCCAGCGCCGCTGCTTCGTGCCCGGGGCCAGTGCCACCGGCGCGCCGAAGATCACCTCCGCCACCGCGGTGGCTTCCGCGATATCCTTCGGTGCCGACAACAGGCCGGCATTCTCGATCTCTTCCGGTTTGAGATCGTCGACCGTCAGGAGGAGCGACCCGACGGAAGGTGCCCTCGCGCTCGGTGCACTGACGTTGATGGGCGTGGAGGGCGTGGACGGTACCGCCTGTGTCGCGGCGGCGTGCACGTGAGCGCCCAGCAACACAATGACCCAAGCGAGCAACATGCGCGCGTCTCCACGCGGTCTTGCCACCGCTCTCGCGTCGGGCGGTCGGGGCAGAGCCCTCTCGTCGTCGAGGTCCGGCATGATCGGCTCCCTCCGGGTGTCAACCAGCGCTTCGGCCGAATGTGCCAAGCAGCTTGCGGATGGCCGCGACGCCCACGGGCGTGCCGGCAGGATTCTTCAACGCCGCAATCGCGGACATCCGCTCTTCCGCCGACGCGAGATGTGCGCGAGCTAGGGCTTCCGTCGGGGCCACCTGGGCCTCCGCGACAGACCTCAACGCTTCACCTACCACCAGCGCTTTCCCTTTCTGGGTGAATTCACTATCCAGCATTGCCAATGCCGACAGCGATTCGACGCCCGAGGCCGGCACGACCTGCGTTGCCCAGTTGGAGCCGGGCGCCACTCGCTGGAAGTACACGTCCATGTCGTCGACGATGCCGTGGAACGATGATGGTGCGAACCCCACTGGGCTGGGTGGGGTATCCGTGTGGATGGCGCCGGCGCCATGGTCGATCCGTGTTCTTCCGCGTTCCATCACTTGGCTCCTACGACGGCTGTCACTTCGACCGATTTCTCCGCGAGCTGCTCAGTGTTCTTGAAGAAGCTCAGCGGAACCGACCGGGAGATCGACAAGGGCGTTGTCTGGGCTGAAGTGAATCGCGCTTGCATCCGCTTGCCGCCCTTATCGACCTTCAGGGTTCCTGGCTGCCCATTGATCGCCACCTTATTCAGGCCTTCAAACTTGTTGCCGACGATGGTGAACACGACATCCGCACCGGCCCTGAACTGCATCGGTACGACGGACGTGATGGACGGACCATCCGGGGGCTTCTTGTCGGCCGGCTTGCAGCTGCCGCCTGTGGGTTTCGGGACATAGCCCACATCTCCCTGGACATCTCCATAGCGCGTCAGCACGAAAACCGGCACGGTCTTGGCGGCGATGTCTCCGACCAGCTCATCGAGCGCCGGTACGTTCAGCAGCACACCTCTCATGTCTGGAGACACCGTGATGGCGCCCTGGTCGAGGCGATAGCCGGCAATCAGGACATTCTCGGCCCGCCAGATGTTGGGACCCCGCAGGAAGATGCTCGTAGCGCGGCATGCGCTCACGCTTTGCTCCCTGAGCCAGTCGGCATCCAACGACACGGGGCGGGTTTCGTTCAAGCCTCCCCGCATGAGGCGGGCAGTCAGCGCCTCGTAGTCCGCGAAGTTGGCTTCCAGCGGGACCTTCAATTGAACGGGCCGGCTGCCTTCCAATTCCACCCTTCCGCTCGCGACCGCATCGCGGCTGGCGGCCCACGCCGTTGTCGTCTCGATTGTGAACGACGGCCACCATCCTGGCACCGACAAATCGACGGAGAGGTCCAGCGTCCGCGGGGATTGCTCAAGCTTCAATGAGCCTTTCGGGTCCATCGTTGCCTTAGGCCCCACGACCCATCCGAAGCTGTCGTCGTTTGAGTAGCCGACGAGTGCCGGCACACGTTCCAACGCAGCCGCCTTGCCGATGGACTGACGCGAATAGCTGGCGGCGGCGTTAGCGGCGGCGCCCGACTTCGGCGTGGCCGCGGCAAGCGAGACGGCCAGTGCCAGGCTGTTTGCCACTCTCGAAACGCTGGACACTTGCTGGACCTGCTCGCGCGGGCCGATGTCGTAGACCGCGACCCGATCGTCGCCATTCAGGATGTCCGAAAAGCCGAGCGGAATATACAGGTCCGGCATCGAATCGCGGAATGCACGCAGCGCCTCGAGCTTGCAGCCTTCGTAGGCGACCTGCTCGAACGTTAGCAGCAACTGTTTGGCCCGCGCGGTCCTCGTGGCGATAAGTTGTGCCTCGGCGTCCGCGATCGGCCCAGCAAGGCCTCGCAGATGGCGGATGTCACGGTAGAGGGCCGCGAACACTTCGCCTGCGGTCGACCGGATTTGCGCCCGTCGAAGGTCCAAATCCAACTTGAACGCCTCACTCGGGAGCTCGCCGGGAGCTGGTGCCACCGCTGCGGGCAATCCGCAGCCCTTGGACAGGGTCTTCGCGTGCGTCACCACACGCCGATGACTTTCGATGAACTTAGCCCGGTCGTCGGAATCGGAGTCGCCATGGTCGAACCACCTGGCGTACCGTTCCAACGTGGCAGTGGCCCCTTCCTGCCCTGACGTGCCTGCAAATTTCGGAACCGCGAAAATGAGTCGTTCACAACCGGATACTTCACGTCTGCCGTGGAGCAGCCAGCCTGGACATGCAGGGGGAGGGGCTGGTGGCGGCGAGGGAGCGAAGTGGTACTCGACCAGATCGAAGTTGTCGGCCGCGCCAGACGTGAGTATCTCGTTGTCTGCCTGCCAGTGCGTGGCCGAGTGCTTGTTGAGCCGTTGGTTCACATGATCCAGCCAGCTTCGATACAGCCGCTGCACGTCCGCGGACTCGATGACCGGCGGCTTGATCTTCATCTGGATCACGCCGGGGATGTTGGACGTCATCCTATCCGGTAGCACCATCGCCTGAAAGTTCAGGCGTATCAATGCCGCTCCTCCGTTGTCATGCAGGTCGTCAAGGTTGACCGCGTTTCGAGCCGATTTCAACAGGTCGCGATAGGCGGCACGATCGCGGAACACATCGGCAGGATTCGCGCTGGTCTGTGCGATGGCCGGAGGCTTGACCTCGGCGTCCAACCTCGTAGTGATGCTCGTGATGAGCCTGTCGATCGACGACTTGAGTTGATCTGCCGCCGCGGCCGACACGCCGGAGACAGCGGGAGACGGAGCGCTCGCACTGGCGGCGCTCGGCACACTGTTGACGAGTTCCGTCTGCGTCGCGAACTTCTCGCGCGCCAGTTCCGCGTCGCGCTTGAGCTGATCCAGTTGCAGTTGCAGCTTGATCACCTGGATCTGTTGCTGCAGGTCGCCTGTCTCGCTGGCGCGCCGGTAGTTCCACGCGCTCGCGGGATCGAATGCCAGACCCAATGCGGCGGCAAACGCGGTGATCTGCTCGAGTTCCCGCGCGATCTCGGGTTTGAAGTCGATCGTCCTGCTGGCCTCCAACTGCTGGTTCAGCCAGTCGGCGTCGAGCCGGCGTTCATTAATTAGCGAGGCTCGCCGAAACAGACGCGGCTGCGAGACCGAGATCGTTCCGGCCGCGGGAGTGGCGTTCCAGTCAATTGCCGACAGGCGGTCGGAGTACGGCGTACTGCAGGCCGAGAGCGCCAACGCGGCACCAGCAATCGGGACACGCAGCAGTGGCTGTCTTGTCATTCTTCCCTCCCACTCAAATCGCGAGAAAGCTTGGGAGCGCCGATGTGCAGGCGTGAATCGTAGTGCTGTCGAATTCGGAAATTGACGTCATCTTTGTTGATGACAGCGCCCGGCACAGCGGCTGAGCCGTTGGTGGAGGCGCGCAATTGTAGGTCTGGCAAGGCAATTACCGTAGCAGTAAGAAAGCTGTCGTCCAGCCTCTTCCGGGCTCCGTCCGTGCCCGACCCACTGCGGTCAGCGACGCCGTTGGAAAGCCGTTGTTTAACGTCCCGGCTCAGCGGCAGACCGCGGCGCGCGCCCGCCGCTGCAACCCGGCTGTTGGCCATTCGTCAATGCACCTCATCGACCTTCATCTGCGCGATCGAGGTGCCGTTGTGGAACACCTCAACGTCTGTGTACTTCGGGCTGCCCGGACTCAAAATCCTGTCGTAGCGACACTGGACCCACGTCATGACCTGCGGCCACATTCCAGGTCGCTGCACGAGATGCAGATCCAGCAGCAGGATGTTCGAGTTGATTCCCTGAGGTTCCTTCGGGCAGAGTTCGGCTTGCACCCCTGGGTTGCCGACGAAGACCTCGCCGATGGTGTGGAAATCATCCGGCTTCGGGGGCATCAGATTGATCCACGCGTACCAGTTTCTCGTGTCCATTGCATGCTCCACATAATCCGAGTGAGCTATAAGGTGTTCGCTTGGACGCTCGGATCGACCAAGCGAACCTACTCCTGCTTCCAGCGTGCGTCATGGTCGATGTGATCGAGCGGCTACCATCGATGGAGTCGTTTGCTGATCCCAGCCTGGGCTTCTACCCACGCTTTCTGCTCGTGCGTGAACTCTTGTGGAACTCGGATATCTTCCGACTCTAGGGCGTTGAGCTCGAGCAGTCTGACCCGATCGAGCGGTCGTATACTTCGCTCCGCTTGAAGGGCTTTGTAGTCGTCGAACACATGATCGACGTGCCAGTGAACACCGAAGTAGAAGATCGGGTCAGCGATCGCTGTCCAAGTTGTGCTCATCGCTCCGCCGATGGCACCGTGCCACGCGTTGTGGGAGAACACGATGCAGCAACCGAGCTGGTTTGTGTTCCTGAAGTCGGCAAGTTTGCGAGCCCCTGTGATTGGCTCGCCCGGTTCGCCCGGACCAACTCCTTGAACCTTGAAGTATCGTGGCAGCTCGAACGATGGAGTGTCGCCTGCCCGGGTCAGGAACTGAGTTATCGTCATGCCCTGTTGTTGAGCGAACTGCTCGATCGGTTGCCGAATGTCGTTGGGGAACACGTTCGGATCCGGCTCGTACGCGAGTTCTGCCGGGATCGGTTCAAGGGGGTTCCATAGTGTCGGCAGGCTAAGGCCTTGTTGTTGATACCAATCCACCAGGCTTTCATGCATCATGTGCTGCCGTGCTTCGCTGCTCGTCGCCTTGACCATCTCATGGTGCATCTGAAGAAAGTCCGTGCCGAACACAAGATTCATGCCCCAGTTCCGGTCTGGATGTGTAGGCGGCCTGGGGTCACGGTTTTGTTGGTGCCAGTCGCGATGGAAGATATACATATCGTGCCCGGCATGGTGGCCGTGTTGCGACACTGCCGCGTGATACTGAGCGACGTTTTGCTGATGTACTGACGCCATAGTTCAGCCTCCCTTCTCGACCGCCTAACGAATAGCGCTTGTCCCCAAACCTGCGAACTCAGCGGGGATGGTGAGGTATAACAGCGAGAATCCCGCGCCAATATTGGACTGATTCATAAACCAGTTTGCGATAATCGTACGCCATACATCCACATGGAAAAACGTCCCAGCGGAAACGAATATCCGCGTCAACAGTTTGGCCCCCCTTTGCTGCAGACACATCACATGTCACATCGACAGGCTCATTCGGGCCAACTTATGCTATCTGTCATGCCTTTCCGAAGCATAGACGAGCGGCATCAGTGCGCAAGTGAAATGTAAGGGGCAATGGCTGCGCATGGCTGGGCTGAGACCCCGGGAAGGCGATGGCCAACCTCTGGAGTGCTCGTAAATCTGCCTGTCATACGCGAAAAGTCGCGTACGCAGGCCAACGGCGGCTTACAGGTGCGCGGTCGCACTCAACGTCAGCTTTGGGGAAAAACGGCCATCGGCCGTTTGTGGCCGGGTGCGTGAGGTCACGAACGGCAGCTTCGGAGCAGCGAAACTCGTGGAATCCCTGTGTGCCTGATCGGCAGCTTTGCGGAAGTTGCTACGACCGCTTTGGGTCGGGTCGAGACAGCCGCAGTCGGCTTGCCGCGCTCCCGCGCAGGTGTGAACTGGAAGTCTCAGTCCGGCCAGCAGCTGCCGCACGCTGTATCCACAAAGCTGCCACCTGATCGACTGCTGCACCTTGAAACCTGCCGGATGGTCAATTCCTACAACTCGGCCCGAGCCGACCTTCGAGCCCTCCTATCGATTCGTCCGCTGTGCGTTCCCGAGCGGACGCAGACCCATCGCCAGACTTAGCCTCCGCTCCTTAACGGAATCGATTCCAGCACCTCGTGCCGGACATGGTCGACGAGTTCAACCCGCAGTTCCTTGGTGCCAACTACGACCGTGAGCAACGTCGACTTCTCAGGACGCTGCAGTACCAGCTTGCACCACTCAGCCCGGTCTATTCCGGAAGGAATAGGGACTGTCTGCGGATGCGTGTGCCATTCGCCGAGGTAGTCGACCTGGCGCTCCCCCCTCAGCCAGGTTTGCTGTGCCACTTCGGCGTGGCCCACGGCCTCTCGCCCGAATGAGAAGGTTGAGCGCTTGTCGTGTGAGCTCGGCTCTGTGGCCAGCAGGACTTCAAGGTGCTTACCTCGCCGACGTCCGAGCAGAATTCCGCCACTTTCCGGCTGCCAGAAGAACCGTTGGCGGTGCTTCCAAAACACCGCCAAGACGTCCGGCGCCAAGACCACAAGCTTCTTCCGGTCCGCAGTGGACCACTCGCCTACGTACCGCATGCAGGGCAAGTATGTCGGCGCGCCACATCAGCATCCGGAGCGGCCTGTGTAAAGCCCGGTCGCGTCACGCGAGTGCGCAGACGAGGGCCGGGTGTACCGCCTGTCCAGTCGGTCACCATCTCCGCTGCCAGGCACGCTGCCTGAATGGAGACACTGGCCGGAAACGGAACATACAGGCCTTCGCAGCCGTGTCCAGCAAGTTCCAGCGGCACGGGTTCGTTCACGACCGGGTACAGGGGCGCGCGCTGCAGTTCGCTTAGGCATCGTATACACGCGCACTCCACGGTGTCGCGGAGAAGACCGCGCACGGCGACGCCGGGCCCCTCGACCCAGACAGTTAGAATCGGCACGAACATGCCCCTCCGAGCGAAGGTCACTGTAAGGTAGTGCCCCAGCGCCTCCTCGCCCGTCGCGTTGATGATGAGGTCGAATCGGGTGAGGTCGGCTTCTTCGGCCTTCACAGGAAGAGCGCGGATGTTGGCGGTGGGCGCGCCCACCGCCAACTCCTCCTTGAGACCGATGGCCTTGTTCTGCAGCGCCCGATTCAAACCCAGGCGATGGCGACCAATATTCTGCGGAAACAGGATGTCGGGGTCGATGAGGGCCAACTCGCCGTCTTCGAGCCCTGCACCAGCCTTCAGCAGGAGTTCCGCGAGAAAGCCGCCGATGGTGCCGCAGCCGACGAGGGCGATCTTCTTACCGGACAGCGTCGGGCGGCCCGGGGCGTTGCGCTGCGTGACGTACCGGTCGTCCATCCGGACCGCAATCATCGGATACGCCTTAGAAGCATAGAGCTGCACCCTGGCATCCGCAGCCGAGCGCCGGCCGGGCGGGTTTGCCGTTTCGAACGCCACCCAGAATGCGTACTGGGTAAGTGGCGAGTCAACGACACAGAGCGCTGCGCGCCTACCGGATGCGTACGCCACTAGCAGCCGGCGCTCGATATTGCGGCGCGCCGACGGGTCGAGAAGGCCTTGCCACTGCAGCAGCGGGGCCACGGTTGGCGGCGGCCAAGCGCCCTGAAGTGGCTTTGGCTTAGCGGACGTCCTGACCCGGAAAGCAGCTCCCGCGAGCAGTTCGCCTTCGGTGAGCGACATAGCCTTGAGCTTGAGCCGCGTACGCACCACGTCGTTGGTCACGAACGCGATATGAGAGTCATGGTCGCCGCGGCCTGCGAACAAGACATCGAGATTACCTGGGTCGCCGGGATAGACGTCCAGAATACAGATGTCGCCGTGCCAGAATGCGAAGAACTCGTCCTCCAGGTCTTTGTTCATCTCGCCGCTCAGCGAGAGGTCCAAGACCTCCGCGGCCCGGTCGATGCAGGCGAGCGTTTGTCCCGCGATGTCGAAGATGTCGAGAACCAAGCTGCCCTTGGCCGCGTAGCAGACGTGACCGTCCGCGCCGATGTGCGCGAGAACGTCGGGCGCGCCTTGCGGCAGATCAACTCGAATGCGGGGAAGCTCCAGCCCAGAGGGGTCAACCGCCAGGCAAGCGACGTGGGCGGCGCCGGCCGCCTTAATGGCGCCGTGGAATTCCAGCCACTCGTCCGGCGCGCGGCCGATGTACTCGAATCCGCGCGCCTTCATCGCGCGGCCGAGCGCTGCCAGTGGCGTGTCGTCTGCCATCATCCCGCTTGGGTGCGACCGACCAACGGCGACGCCACCGCCACCGCCGGCGTCGCCTGGACAACGGCCGTTGCGGAGCTGGCCTTGACCCGGTCCGGCAGGTTGGGGAACCGCGGACCAAACTGGTTCTGCACCCACGCCAAGGCCTGCGCCGGGTCACTGGCGTTGACGGCGCCGCGCAGGTATAGCTCCAGCTGCTGGAGCTTCTTGATGGTGTCCTCCACCCCCGCCTTTCCGAGACGCTCGGTCAGCGACTCGTTCGCGTCGGTCGGGCAGTACACCCCTTGGCGCAGGACATCCGGCATGCCCTCGACCAGATCCAGGAGCGCGAGATCGTCGCGGCGATCTCGTCCCTCGAACAGCGGCGCGGCCGTGGCCATCAGCAGCAATGAGGAGGGACCTCCCTCCACCCACTGCCAGTCCCGAAAGCACTTCAGGTAGCGCACCGACCGGCGGAATTGCTCGCCGTGGCGTTCGACCTCGCCCAGGAACCAATGCTTGACCGGCCGAGGGTCGGACTTGACCCAGTTCTCGTCGCGGTGCGCCAACAAGACCTGATCGTGCGGCAACGCCGTCCATGCGTCGCGCTCGGCCCGCTTCATGGCCTCGTCCAGGGTGAAGTAGCCGTGCGCCGCCAACGCAGCCTTGCGCAGCTGCTCGAATTGGTCGTCCGGAATTGCGTACAAAGGCACATCGATGTGTGCGTACTCGGCAATCTCGATGCGAATGCAGGTTGGCTTGTCAGTAATAAGACGCCAGCCACGCTCGCGCACTAGGGGCGTCAGGGCCGCCTCGGCCGCGGCGAAGAACACCTTGCTCGCAACGCTCGGCTTGGACGTTACCTTCATGAAGCTCAGAGGCAGGTAGGCGCCGTCGTCGATGTCGGCCTGCTGCGTCGGGTGCGCCGGGGCGTTCAGGGTCTTGTACGCCCAGGAGCCTTGGGTGAAGAAACGTGGCTGGACCGCGACACCCTCGTGCCCGAGTTCCCGGAGGACAGCAGGCAGGGCCGTGCGCAGCTGTTTGCGCACAGCCTCCTTGGCCTCCACGATGAAGTCGCAGCGGCGAGCCGAAAGGGTGACGTTCTCCAATAGCGTGGGCTGTTCCACGCCGGAATAGAAGAGGGAGCTCAGGTTAAGCATGGCGGTTCTCCGGGGTCTTGTTGGGCCCGTGGAAGAACACGGGACTTGCTGCGAGGTGGTTGCGAAACGGGTCGAGGGCGCGGTCGCCCAGCACTCGGCGGGCTGCTTGCGTACCCCGGCTCGTCAGCACCTCGATGGCAGCGGGGCTGACCAGATCCAGTGCCGCCACGTCCTTGCTCTGGTCAGGCGTCGCGGGGTCGTCGATGCGCACATAGTCTTGCCCGAGCAGATGGCCGAGCATCGTGTCGACCGAGTATTCCTGTGCCGAGATGACGAGGCTAAACAGCTTCGCGCCCCAGTCGAGGATGCCCCAGTCCAGCCCGGAGTTGCCGCTCTTGGTCGCACCGAGTGTCATGGTGCCGATGGCGAGAACGCGTACATTGCCGGCACCCCGCGGCACGCCCAAAGCGTAGTGCGCCTCGTGCAGGCCGAAGAAGCCGGGAGAGTTCCCGACCAGGCCGCCATCCGCATAGACCCCTTCTTCACCAATCCGGTGCAGGGGGAAGTAGGTCGGCGCGGCGGCCGTCGCCATCCCCACGTCCACCAGCTTGTGCTTGTAGTCCAGGGAGAACTGGGGAGAGTGCGGCGTCTTGAAGAACTGGCCGCTGCCCTTGGAGTAGTTCACGGTGGGGATGAGCACCCGGTGCTCGAGGTCGCCAAGGGTGCGTTCGCCGAATTTCTCCGTCAGGACTGCCCTCAGGCCATCGGGCGAATACTTTGCCCTCTTGAAGGGGCTGAGGATCCGCCGCATCCCGGTCGGCCGGTTGAAGATGCGGACGCCATCCCGCTCGAACATGCCCTGCAGCTGTTCGGCCGGGATTTCCGCTGCCAGGCCGAGGGCGAGCAAGCCTCCGGCCGACGTCCCGCAAATGAGGTCAAACCGGCGAGCCAACGGCGCCCCCAACTGCTGCTCCAGGTGCTTCAGCACCGTTGCCGTGTATAGGCCGCGGAAGCCGCCACCGGACAGAGCCAGCACGTGGAAGGGCTTTGCGCTACTGGTTACGCCGGCCCGGGAGTGGTCCGGCTGGGTTGCCCAGGGCAGGCCGGGCAGGTCGTTCTTGTTCTCCATCAACACTTTCGTTCTTCTCCTTATTTTTCTGGGCCATCACTGGCAATCGCGCGGCCCTTTCCTACCTACTAAGGCTCTTGATCTGGCGACTTTGGACACGCGGAGCGAATCTTTTTTTGCCCCCGCTGGCACCCCGTAGAGGCCGATGTGAACTTCAAGGCACCTTGGAGACTATGACACTTGAGATGGGCCTTACGGACAGCAGACAGCAGCCTCGCCTCTCTGCCCGAGTTCAACCGGCCTCAGGTCCAAGCGCAACATCCAATGGCATACTGTGCGGGTAGCATATTCGGGGCCGGTCATCACGCAACGCGGACGACCTGGGGCCCGATTGGCCGTGAGCAGGACGAAGCAGAAGAAAGAACTGAGATGTCGCGTCCGCGGAGCGGCGTTCAGGAGTCTTATAGGGAGAGAGACTGAGGATGTCCGCCGTACTTACGAATTCGCCTCGCCTCGACCGGCTGCAAGTCGAGAACGCGATGGCAGCCATGTCCGATGCCGACTGGCGGCGCGTGGAGTTCATCGCCAGCAGCTTGAGCCATGGCTTCACTGGCTTCGAGCCGGAGGATCTCATCCTGGAAGCGCAAACCAAGTTGCTCGAGGGCGTGCGCGTCTGGCCGACGGGTGTGCCTGCGGTCGTCGTGCTCGAGAACGTGATGTCGAGCATTGCCAGCAACGCCCGAAAGCGCATCAAGGAAGGGCCGATTGACGTCACTGTTGAGGTCGACCCGCTGGAAACGGACTACCAGGGGGGTGTCAGCGCGGGGCAGACTGTTTTCAGCCGCACTGACGCGACGCCGGAAAGCCAAGCTGCAACGCGCGAGCAAATCGCGGCCATCGACCGGCTGGTCGCCGACGACGCAGACCTGCAGGATCTCGTGGCAGCGTGGGCCATGGAACTGAAGGGCGAAGAAGCGTGGATGTCGCTGGGCTGGACGAAAGACAAGTACGAAGCAAATCGCAAGAAGCTCACCCGACGCCTCGACAAGCTCGCCTTTGAAGGGAGCAAGAAATGAATCACTCAACCAGGCCGAACAATGAATTCCTGATGTTCGTCAGGGCATTGCGTGACGAACTCATGTCCATGTCCGACGAGGATGTGCTGGCGAGCTCTGATCTCGAGCAGCTGCGCGCTCGCCGCGCTCGCATGCTGCAAGACGCAAAGAAGGAAGCAGGTCGGCGACGCCTGGCGGCAGCCAAGGCCAGGCTTCAATCCAGTAAAGCAGGAACGGCCGCCGTCGAGCGCATAGACCCGACTGAAGCACGGCAATACATTGCTCGCGCCGCAAACGATGAGCGCTATACGCTCGTCGCACGCCAGCTTGGCGAAGGGTTAAGCGATGAGGAAGCCGTCAGGCTTTATCGGCAAATGCGTTCCCTTGAACAAGGGCAGTCAGAGGACGAGTCGTGACTCCCGTAGGCATGAAGGCCGAAGCACTGATTTCCGAACTTGGTATCTCCGCTCCCCAAGAAATCGACGTTGAGGCCATTGCAATGGACTCTGGAGTCGAAGTGCAGTACGCGCGCTTGAACGGGTGCGAGGCTAGCCTGGTTGGTTTCGGAGGCCGCGCTATTGCCACAATCAACCCGTCGAGTGTGCGAGGGCGGGAGCGCTTTTCTATTGCCCATGAAATCGGGCATTGGCATCTGCATCGTGGACGCTCATTCCAATGCCGTGCCGATGACGCCGACTTAAATCTAGCTTCTGACCGGGTCGTCGAGAAGGAGGCCGACACATTCGCAGCTCACCTGCTCATGCCGCAGCCCATCTTCTTGCCACTGGTGAAGCAGATTGGTAATCCCAACTTCAAGCAGCTTGGAGACCTTGCGGCATCGTTCGAGACCAGCCTGATGGCGACCGCCCTGCGCCTGGTGAACGTGAACACGCTACCGGTGATCGTCGCTTCGTACACCAAGGGGGGGAGGCGCTGGAGCTTGCCCGCAGCAGACATTCCGAAGCGCTGGTTCATGAAGCGGGAACTAGACGAGGACACCTTGACCTATGACCTGCTGCACAGGGGAACAGAGATTCGCTACCTCGGCAAGACTCCTGCGGACGCTTGGTTTCAAAACGACGACGCGGACGGTTACGAGGTGCTTGAGCAAAGCGTAATAAGCAAGACCGGGGAAGCGCTGGTCCTTCTCTACCTCGAGCCCAAGATGATGGAAGCAGAGTTTGACTGGAACGTGGCGCGGCGCTACAACGAGCATGGGTCATACGTTCCCAAGGGTGGTAAGCGGTAAGTGGCGAAACGCCCTCGCTGCAGGCCCACGTCAGGCTCTACATCGACGCTCACGAGCCTTCCACTTGTGAGCATAACGACTTTAACTCCAAATGCTTCGTGTTGTTTTCTTAGTATGTCCGCAGTCGAAAGTCGACTTGTTGCCATATCAAGACAAGATCGTTCAAGGAAAACAGCAGCGATGGAAACATGACATCTATAATTTGCTGGCTCAATCGTGATGAGTATATGCCTGGTATTTGGGCAGTGAGCGATTCACGAATTTCTGGTCAATACGGAGTAATGACTGACAACTGCCCTAAACTCTCAGTCATTCATGCAAATTCGTTCGACAGACAGGACTTTCTGCGGCGACATCCGAAACGCGTCATTTCCTTTGGTTTTGGGTTTGCCGGGAGCACTCTTGTAGGCGCAAACGTTGGGGGGATGCTTGCAACGCTATTAGGGGATTTGAGCGAGATCCAGTACTACGATGCGCCGGATCTGCAGTTTGAGGCAAAGATTCCTGCCCTTGCGGATATTGCTGAACTTGCGAGAAAGCTAGCTGAAGCTTATGTCAAAAGTATTGGCGTAAGCTATCCGACGGGTGCCAAGAGCGAGATAGTGATCTTCGGATTCTGCCGAAGGAGTACCTCTTTTAAGGTTCTTAAAATATCGAATAGTCCTCACGCGCCTGCCTTACTTAGTGTCGAAGACATGCCTGTGAGCGATGCCCAAGTTGCTGTCTTGGGCGACAAGAAGGCGGTAATTGAAGAGCTAATTAAGTCGAAAAGGAGCCAGTTCGAAGTAGGCACTTCAAACTGGCAGCGTACGCCGATAATCGTTCTGTCGAACATACTCAGCGAGAACCACCCGGGTTCCATCGGCGGATACCTACAAATGTGTGCGGCGTTTCGCGATGATGTCAGGCATCTACTGATTTCGTCGCCCGGTACAGCTAGCTTCCCATTCGTTGGGTTTGAACTGTTCAAGAACATTGGCTGTATAGGCGGGTTCGCACCGAGCCTGTCGTTCGGCTTGGTTAAGCCGGGACCAGATGGATGGCCTGACTATGTCGAGCCAACTGCTTAGCGGGCAATGCGATGACATTTAAACGGGGGGCTAGAAACGGGGCAGACTGCAGCCGTTCGGTCTGCGGGAGCCGAACAGCCGTTCCGTCTGAGATGCTGCAGGTGGATTGTCGCCCTGTGCGACAGTTCTGCTCCGAAACCTGCCGTTGAAACCTCGGAGAATCGAGCGGCGGGTGTGGGTCGGGTGCCGTCGCGTGCGCAGTGTCAAAGCTGACATGACGAATACGTGAGAAGGGCCGATGCTCGCCGTCCGGTCAGGCTGTTGAGTCGCCCCTGCAGGAGTCACAGCGCTCGTATGTCACGCGCCATCCGAGACGTCAGTCGGCCTCATCCAGACCGGAACAATTTGAACGTGAACGCCCGGCTGCCATTGCCGTGATCGAAATGGCGGCTGGTGACACGACTGCTTGATCTACCCCTCTTTGAGGGGTCGATTCAGAAAACGGAATTTAAAGCACGCTAAGGAATGCTCGATCCAGCAACGGCGCGGCTTTGCGTGTGGCGTCTGCCGCTGGAAGCGGCGTTTCGGCTGTTCTCGAAACTCGGCAGTCTCGGCGGCTCGATTCGAGAGCGGTTTTCGAGAACGGGACGGACAAGGCCAGCACTGGCGCGGCCCGCATTCTCACGGTGGCTTCTTGAAAATGATCGTTTGCGAGAGCGGTGGCCATGCCAATGGCTTAACGTACTTTATTTTCCGTTTTCTGAGATGTCCCCTTTGACACTTGAGGGGCCGAGCTGCGGGGGATTCTCCCGGCCTGCGGCCGCGAGAACCGGCTATGTCGTGCTGCGCATCGAGCCAGGCGGCAGAGCCGCCCGTCTCGCCCCTGGCGGGCTTCCAGCGCCTTCCCGTCGCTCACCGGGTCGGTGGCCCTCGCCGCTGGGCTTCGAGGCCCTGGCGGGCCTTCCTGGCCCGTTTCCGGGGCCTTCCCTGCCCTGCCCCACCGGCGCGGCCGTTGTGGACAGTTCCGGGACAAGTCGGCCGGCTCCGGCCCGCGCAGCCCTGACGTTGACACTTGAGGGGCAGCGAGGCCGGCGCGATGCTGACACTTGGGGGGCGGCGGCCGATTTCGGCCTGGCCGAGCCGTCCAGGCGGCCCAAGTGCTTGATCCGGCGCGACTTATCCACAGAAATTGTGGATAAGCCTGTTAGGAACCCGGCCCCGGTATTGACACTTGAGGGGCGGCCCTATTGACCTTTGAGGGGCGCTTTCCTTGACACTTGAGGGGCGGCGTATTGACACATGGGGGGCTTGTCCATTGACACTTGAGGGGCGGCCCCTTCGCCCTTTTCCTTGGCGTGACAACGGTTTACGCGCGTTTCTCGGTCATGCTAACCGGGTTTTTAACCGCTTTTATAACCTTTATCTATAAACCTGGTGTTTTAACCAGAGGCTGGCGAAAAAAACGGCAACACAGCCCAAGCGGCCGCGCAGCATGACCGGCCGCCGAAGGGGGGAAACCCCCCTTCTCGATCCCACCCGGCCGCAAGCGGCCTCCCATCCCCCCAGGGGCTGCGCCCCTCGGCCGCCTTGCGGCCTCACCCCACGCACGAATGGAGCGCCTTCGGCGCTGCGGCTTAGGGATGCCAGACGCAAGCGCCTGGCGAAAGGCAGAAAGTTCGAGAGCTTGCGAGGGGGCAAAGCCCCCTCACACTCCCCAACTAGACCGCGCCAGCTCGACGACCTGCACAATCCTCAAGCACCGCAGCAGCTCCACCGTCGCAGGTTTTACGCCAAGGAAGGGGGTCGGCCGGGCTGGCCGGTGGAGCGGGAACGCCCCTCAAGTGTCAAAGAGTGTATCTCATCGTCAGAAATGGCGATGCGAGCTCCAGGCGGGCACCAGGTCGGCATCGAGCGTGGCCCGGTGCTGCCCTTTCGCTTCGCGCTTGTAGTCGCGCTTGAACTGGCCGGTGCGTTCAATCTGCCGCATGCAGATCGGCCATCAGATCGTTGACGGTGGCGAAGCGCGGCAGCTTGCCCTTGCGGGCTTCCTTCATCGCCTCGATGGTGGTGGCGTTCGGAATCAGCGGCTCGAAGGGCAGCGCCTTGTCCTGGGCCACCTTCGTGAGCAGCAGCCGCACCGCGTCGGACACGGTAAGGCCCATCGCGGCCAGGACGGCCGCCGCTTCTTCCTTGATCGCGCCGTCGATGCGCGTTTGTACGAGCTGGTTTGCAGCCATGATCGGTTCTCCGGTTGGGTTCGTGCATTACATTGTAATGCACGCCAGGGGAAGGGACAAGCCTTTAGCGGCTAAAAAGTTTAGCTAAAGTGCTTGACGATTAGGGCATTTTGCCCTAATATAGCTCTTGAAGGCCGGGCATTTCGCCCTGGTCGATACCGGAGAACTTCCGATGAGCACCCAAGAGCAACCCGTCACCGCTTCCCTGGTCGCCGAGGCCCAGCGCCTCGACTTCCTGCCCGCCTACTTCGGCCCGCGTCTGATGATGCGCGGCGAGGCCCTGGTATATGCCTGGCTTCGCCGACTCTGCGAACGCTACAACGGCGCGTATTGGCACTACTACACCTTGTCGGACGGCGGTTTTTACATGGCCCCCGACCTGGCCGACCGCCTGGAGATCGAGGTGGACGGCAACGGCTTCCGAGGCGAGTTGTCGGCGGACGCCGCCGGCATTGTCGCAACCCTGTTCGCGCTGGGTCAGCTCGCGGCCGAGGCCGCCGATACGGACGCCGGCGATGCCCTGATCGACCGCTATCACTTCTTGCGCGGCTTCGCAGCCAGCCACGCCGAGGCGGCCGCGATCTACCGGGCTATTGACTGATGAGGGGCGGCCCCGGCTTCGGCCGGGGCTTCCAGGAGGCGACCATGACCAGGAACAACGCTCACCAGGCCCCGACGAACAGCTACGCGACGGATGGCAAGTGCCACAACGCCGAGCCGGGCACCTACGGCCACGAATGCGGCAAGCCGGCCGCGTGGATCGGCACGAACCACAAGGGGTTCAGCTCGGGATTCTGCGACGACTGCAAGCGCCACGGCTACGAAGCCCGCGACGTGATCGCGTGGCGACGTGTTGACACTTGAGGGGCCGGCCGATGGCGAAGAAACGCAAGACGCCGGCCCAGCCGGGCCAGGACTGGAACGCGCCGGCGGCCGAGCTGCTGGCCGAGCTGCCCACCGACCGCGACGAGCTGCTGGCCGCCGCCGTGGCGGCCGTGGTGGAGATCGACGCGGCGATCATGCGCGGCGATGGTGCGGCCGCCGAGGCGGCCAGCGACCGATACGAGGCCGTCATCTGGAAGATGAACGGCGGGACGCACGTGGGCAGCATGGCCGACCACGACGCGCCCGGCCAGGTCATCGAGCGCCATTGCGCGGCGGTGCCTGGCGACGTGCCCTTGTGGGGCCAGCGCGGCCAGTTCCTGGTCGCAGATGGCGACATGCGCGCCCTGGTGGAGTACGAGGCCGGCTACGGCTGGCCGCTGGGTGCCCATTTCCAGTTCCACGTCATCGACCTGGATAGGCCGTTTATCTCCGAAACGGGCTACCGCTCGCACTTCGACACGGCGCGGGGCTGCATGACGGTGGACGAGGTTGCGCGCGGCATCCTGGCCGCGCAGCGGGCCGAGAAGAAGCGCGCGGTGATGGTCGAGGCGAGCTACCGCGACCGCCTGGCCGATGCTCCCCTGCCCGCCTGGCTGGCCGGCCTGGAGCCGCCGGCGCGGCGCGAGCCGGCGACCGTCCTGGTGCCGCCGGGGTTCGTCCTGGTCGATGTGGTGTTGCCCTCGCATCGGGCCTTCATCGCCAGGCGCTGGGCGGCCGAGGCGGCGACCAGGATCAAGGCGGCCAAGGCCGCCGGGTTGAGCGCCAAGGGAAGGGGTGCAGGCCCGGAGCGAGATCCCGCCTCGCCAGAACCGACGATGACCTGCAGCACCGTCAAAGCCGACGATGCCGAGCCGGCCCAGGGCGGGCCTGTATCGCCGGAAACGACGATGCCGAGCAGCAGCGCGGCGAGCTGCAGCATCGCCAGGAATGACGACGGAGGCCCGGCCGACCAGGTGGAGTTCAAGCCCGGCCAGCGGTGCGAGATCGTGAGCGTCCATCACCCGGTTTTCAACCGCTACATCGGCAAGCGCATCATCATCGTGAAGGTGCATCCCGACACCCGCCAGGTGTTGGCACACGATGACAGGCCGATCACGTACAAGACCAATCGCGCCGGCCGGCGCGTGGTCGATTCAGACCCGAGCTGCATCCAGTCGATCTACGGCTTCGACCAGTTGCGGCTTATCACTTAACCAGGAGAACGAACGAATGACGAACGACGCAAATATCCGGCTGGAGTGCTTGAAGCCGGCCGAACGCTGGGCGCAGCCGACCGGGGAGGAAGTCCGCGAGGTGCTGCACCTGGCCGGCTTTACGGGTGCCAGGGCTGCACAGGCGCTAGGGCTGGGGGAAAAAGGGGGCCGCACCGTGCGCCGGTGGCTTTCGGAAGATAGCGCCATTTCTTACGCCAATTGGGCGCTGCTCTGCGAAATGGCCGGGCTTGGGTTGATCTGGAAAGAAGATTGACGCCAAGGGAAAAGTTTTAGCGGCTAAAGTTTAGCCTTCGGATTCCGGTAAAGCGAAAAAAGTTTAGCTAAAGCGCTTGACAGGCTAGGGCATTTTGCCCTAAAATAGCACTCGAAGGCCGGGCATTTCGCCCTGGTCGATACCGGAGAAAGTCCGATGAGCGACAACAAGATCATGCCCTGGATTGACGAGCTGGAGGGCGCGGCAGCGACCGACTTCCCGGCCCGCCGTGACGAAATCGCGGCCATGATGGCCGAGGCGGCCGAGCTGGTGCGCAAAGCCGAGGAACTGCGCGGCAGGGCGTACTTCGCCGGGTGCTTCCTGGAGGGGCAGGCCAAGGGCCATTGGTCGATGGATGCCGTCGAGCAGGCCAAGCGCCGGGCCGGCTGGTAAGAGCACATGGCCCGGTCGGCAACGGCCGGGCCTATCGAGGACGCCAAGAAGGAGTATTGCGTGAGCCGAGGCAAGATCAAGGGCGGCCCCAGGTGGAGGAACGCCCCGGAGTGATCCGGGGCGCTTGGCCTGGTGCTGGCACACCGTAACCATGCTTCCGAGTGGGAGCACCCAGCATTCAACACGCGAGCGCGTGGAGGGTCAAGCTGTGTCCAACATCATCAAGTTCCCCAAGGAGATCGAGCAGCCCGCCGCGCCCGCGCCGGTGGAGCCTGCCGCCGCGCCTGCTGCCCCCAACAAGGCTCCCGGTGCTGGCCTGCTGGCCGGCCTGGTCAAGTTCGTATGGGTGGCGACCGTGCTGGTCTGGCCGGTGCTCAAGTGGGTGCTGTCGATCATCACCTTCTTCCAGTTCGTGCGGATGCTCTACCACTGGAACACGCCTGGCGTGTATGCCGGCTGGTCGTTTCTGGCGTACTTCGCGGTACTGACCGCGATCACCTACTTCGTTTCGATCTACAAGCCGAAGGGGCTTTGACATGAAGAAGCAGATCATGCCCTACCCGGCCGGGGTTCGTGGAGCCGAACACCGGCCGGGTGGCCGTCCTGGTGCGCGACTACGCGGCCAGCGACTTGAACGGCGATGCGCCGGCCTACTGGTACAGCGCACAGTCCGAGGAATGGGGCCTTGACCCGTGGCGGTTGGTGGAAGGCGTTGATCCGCACACGGCTGGCGGGCAGTTCGACGTGTTCTTTGCCAGTGGTTCGAGCCGCACGGTCGGCCCGTTGATGACGTTCTTCTTGAGTGCCGCTGACGCGGCCAGGTTGAACGCCAAGGAAGGAGATCAGGCATCCATTTTTAGCCGCTAAAAGGCTTGACGCGGGCGGAGAGTTTAGCTAAACTTCTGCACATGGTCGGCGGCTGGCACCGCCTTTTGTTCAACAACCGGGTGTGGAGTTTATATGGGTGTTCTCCATGAAGAAACGGCTAACCGAAGCCCAATTACAGGCGGCGATCAAGGGCCTGGAGATCGGGCAACAGACCATCGACATAGCGCGCGGCGTGCTGGTCGAGGGAAGGCCCCAGGCCGAGTTTGTGGCCTCGCTGGGGCTGTCCAAGGGGGCAGTATCGCAAGCGGTCAGTCGCGTGTGGGCAGCAGCGGGGGAAGTGCTCCCCGAGGGCTTCGAGCGGGTGACGGCGGTACTGCCGGAGCATCAAGCGTTCATCGTCAAGCGTTGGGAAGCCGACGCCAAGGGAAAGAGGAAACAGGAACCCAACACATGAAAACACTGGTCACGGCAATTCAGAAAGGCGGTCAAGGCAAGACGTTCGCAACCTGCCACCTGGCGTTCGACTTCCAGGAGCGCGGCCTTCGGGTTGCAGTGATCGACCTGGACACCCAGGGCAATGCGAGCTGGACGCTGGCCGGGCACGACTCGGGCTATCCCGCCAGTCGCATGTTCACCGCCGGCGGCGACGAGCTGCGCGCCTGGTTCACTGACCGGGAAGATGACGGCCTGGCGCTGATCGCGGCCGATGCCAGCCTGGCCAACCTGGACAAGATGGACTTGGCCCAGGCCGCCGGCGCGCTGCGGGCCAGCATCGAGGCGCTGGGCGAGTTCTTCGACGTGTGCCTGATCGACACGGCCCCTTCCCTTGGCGTTGCCATGACGGCGGCCGTGCTGGCTGCCGACTACATGCTTTCGCCGGTCGAAATGGAGGCGTACAGCTTGCAGGGCATGAAGAAGATGGTTGCCGTCATCGGCAACCTGCGCAAGCAGAACCCGAAGCTGCGCTTCCTCGGCATGGTGCCCAACAAGGTGGACGCGCGGAAGCCGCGCCACGTCAGCAACCTGGCGACCTTGCAGCAGGCATACCCGCAACTGATCTTGCCGTTCAGTGTCGGCGCGCGAGACAGCATCGCGGAGGCGCTGGGCGAGCAGATGCCGGTGTGGAAGATCAAGAAAACCGCCGCGCGCAAGGCCACCCAGGAAGTGCGCGCCCTGGCGGATTACGTGTACACGAAGATGGAGATCGCGCAATGACCAGCGCCGTAAAGACCAACGCCAAGAAGAAGGCCCCGCAAGCGGCCGCAGAGAAGCCCAAGGGCGGCGGGCTGGGCCTGGATGGCCTCGGCGACCTGTCGAGCCTGCTGGACGAGCCACAGGCCGCGAATGCGGCCCCTGGCGGCGGCCCCCAGGAGCTGCCGCTTGACCTGATCGACGAAGATCCACACCAGCCGCGCACGGCCGACAACCCCGGCTTTTCGCCGGAGTCCATCGCCGAGATCGGCGAGACGATCAAGGCCCGAGGCGTGAAGTCGCCCATCAGCGTGCGCGAGAACCCGGACGCGCCGGGCCGTTACCTCATCAACCACGGCGCACGGCGCTACCGTGGCTCGAAGTGGGCCGAAAAGACCACCATCCCGGCTTTCATCGACAACGACTACAACGAAGCCGACCAGGTAATCGAGAACCTGCAACGCAACGAGCTGACGGCCCGCGAGATCGCGGACTTCATCGGCCGCGAGCTGGCGAAGGGCAAGAAGAAGTCGGAGATCGCCAAGGAGATCGGCAAGTCGCCGGCATTCGTCACGCAGCACGTCACGCTGCTGGACTTGCCGGAGCCGATTGCCAAGGCGTTCAACGCCGGCCGCAGCAAGGACGTGACCGTTATCAACGAGCTTGCCACGGCGTACAAGAAGAACCCCGAGGAAGTGCGCGTATGGCTGGAGGACGACAGCCAGGAGCTGACGCGCGGATCGGTCAAGATGCTGCGCGAGTACCTGGAGGACAAGCGCAGCCAGGACGGGGAGCGCGACCCCAACACCGTCGATGCCTTCACCGGCAAGACGGACGGCGAGGCCGAGGGCGACGGCCAAGGCCCGGATGATGACGCCAAGAAGAAGGAGCCGAAGGAACCCGACCCGGACAAGCTCAAGAAGGCGATCATCCAGGTTAAGCACGACGACCGCCCTGCCCGCCTGATCCTCAACCGCCGACCCCCCGCCGAGGGCTGGGCCTGGTTGAAGTACGAGGACGACGGCCACGAGTTCGAGGCCGATCTTTCCAGCGTGCAGCTTGTTGCCTTGTTGGAAGGCTGACCGCCGACCATCACCGACCACACCCACCCTTGCCCCGCCGCGTGCGGGGCTTTTTTTTGCCCACAATTTAGCCGCTAAAAAGTTCAGCTAAACCGCTTGCGCCGTGTTGTATGTTGTAGTATGATACACGCTACAACATACAACCGCCGACGAAAAGGAGCGCGATCATGGCAATCACGAAGGAACAGATTTTTGCGGCCGCCAATGAGCTGGATGCAGCCGGCCAAAACCCCACCCTCGCAGCCGTGCGCAAGGCCGTTGGCGGCGGGAGTTTCACCACCATTTCCGAGGCAATGAGCGAGTGGCGGGCCAGCAAGACCGCCCAGGCTGCGCCGATGCGCGAGCCGGCCCCTCAAGCCGTCACCGACAAGCTGGCCGAGCTGGGGGCCGACTTGTGGGGTGTGGCACTTGAAATGGCAAATACCCGGCTGGCGGCCGAGCGCGAGGCGTTGGAGGGTGTCCGGGTTGAAATGGAGGCCGCCCGTCAGGAGGCCGCCGAGCTGGCCGACCAGCTAACCGTCGAGCTGGACGAAACGAAGTCCCGCTTGGCGTCCATCGAGGCCGCCGAGGCGGCGGCACGCGGTGAAGCTGCTGCCCTGCGCGACGAGCTGGCCGCCATGCGCGAGCGTGTTGCTACGGCCGAGGCCCGCGCCGGCGAGTTGCGCACCGAGCTGGATCATGCGCACACCGACGCCGCCGCGCAGCGCGCCTTGGTCTATGAGGCAAACGCCGAGCTGGCGACCGTCAAGGGCAAGGCCGAGGCTGCCGACCAGGCGCACCAGGAGCAGCGCCGCGAGGCCGCCCAGGCCGCCGAGCGTTTGCGCGCCCAGGTCGAGAGCCTGCAAGCGGCTTTGCAGGCCGCTACAAGCGAGCTGGCGACCGTCAAAGCCAAGGCCGAGGCTGCCGACCAGGCGCACCAGGAGCAGCGCCGGGCGGCCGCCCAGGAGGCCCACCGCCAAGCCGAACGCCTTACGGCCATTCAGGCCGAGCGGGACGAGGCGCGACGGGATGCGGCCACGGCCAAAGAAGAGGCGGCCACGCTTCGCGGCCGCGCCCAGGCGCTCGAAAATATGCTCCCGGCGAGCGAGAAGAAGCCTTCGGGGGCAGAAAAGACCTGATAAATCGGATGTTTTTCACTAAAATATGTAGGCCCACCTTGACACTACAAACCGGCCCACAGGGAAAGCCGGCCTCGAACTGCCGAGGTCGGCTTTTTTCTTGTGCGCGTCAATGCGGTAAACACCCTATTCTTGAACGGCGGATAATTACAGGAGTCCTCAATGAAACAACGCCTATTGGTCATGAACGGTCAGAGGATCGTTCAGAGCGAGCAAGGTGGCGCATGGACAAATCAGAAGGTGGACAAAGCTGGCGAACTCAAGCCGGGCATCTACAACTTGTACATGGCGCAGCAGGCCGATAAGTCCCAGCGCCAGGAAGGCGTAATTGTGCACGCAGACAGCAGTAGCGTATTCCAGCAAGTCGGCAAGCAATTTGTCATGCATTCCCGCTCAGATTTCGATAAAGTACCTGATATTGGGAGTGCGAAGAGCATAAGCTATGACGCCCAGGGCAAGGCGAATGTCAGCGCCGAGGCCGTCAAGCTCAGTCGAGGGCGCTCCCGTTAGTTTTAGCCGCTAAAAACGGGAGCGACCTTTGAATAAGATCGGAATGGGCGAGCGTGCCCCTTGGGGAGCCTTCCCCAAAGTCGTCCGTAACGGCGACTTGGGCGCGCTGCAAGATGAACCGGAGTACCTTGCCGCCAAGGGCGGTGATCGTGAAGCCGCGTTGAACCTGGTTGATCGCCTGGTCACGGATGAAACCGTGAGCCAGATCAAGGCGATCATCGGGGATGATCGGCCTTTGCTGGTTCCTGTTCTCGCCGTCGAGGACGCCGGCACGAACAAGATTCCCTTGGCGATGGCCGAGGTTCTTGCGGATCGGACTGGCCTCGATGTTGAGCTGGGCATCGTGCAGCGTGAAAAAGTCAGCCGAACCGGCACCGGCTCTGACCACCGCCTGGCGTTCAATCCGACCTTTGAAGGCAGTGTGCAGCCGGGGCAAAAGTATTTGATCCTGGACGACACCTTAACAATGGGCGGCACCCTCGCTTCGTTGCGGGGCTACATTGAAAACCGGGGCGGCAAGGTTGTCGCCGCTTCCGTAATGACTGCGCATCCCGGCGCGGTCGATCTTGCCGCAAAACCCGCCATGCTGGCGGCCATCGCTCAGAAGCATGGCCCGGCGATGGATACTTTCTGGAAGGAGACTTTTGGCTATGGCATTGACCGCCTCACCCAAGGCGAAGCCGGACACCTCAAAGCTGCCCCGAGCGTTGACGCAATCCGAACTCGCATCGTTGCAGCACGAAATGCAGGCTTCGAGCGCCTGGATGCGAGCCGAACTCAAGCGACGGCGGGAGCTTCGCAGCAAACAACCCTGACCGACCCCGGAGCCGGGGAAGGCGTCCTAGAGGCCGCCCAGGCCGCCCAGGCCGAGCAGCAGGCCATGCTTGGCGCTGCCCCGGTCGAGCAGACCTATCAAGCCGCCCTTGCCTCTTACGTCGCGGGGAAGCACGACCAGGTTGAGCGCCTGGAAGATCGGCTTGAAACCATGATCGAGCAGCAGGAAGCCCGCTTGCAGCGAACACAGGCAAACACGCCGGGCCTACTGTCCCGGCCGGGTACGCGGCGCGCTTGGCAGGCCCAGCAGACCCAGCAGCAGGCGCGCTTGCAGACCTTGCACAACCGACTTGATGCGGTGCGCGAAATCAAGGAAGGGATGGGCCTGCACTCACCCAAGGTCGAAGAGCTGGCGACCCGGAAGATGCGCGCCGAGAACCCCGAGCTGGCATCCGATTGGGATGCCATGCGCGAGGCGGCCCGCCGACACCAGGCGCTGCAACGCCGCGAGGAACAGGAGCGCAAGCAGGCGCAGGCCCTGGAGCAGCGACCAGGCCGGTCGCAGAGCTTGGGCCTCACCCGGCCCGTCTAAAGCGAAAGCCCGGCGACTGCCGGGCTTCTTTCTCGAGCCTCGCCGTTTTCGACGATGCAGGCCCGCCGCCGGCGGGCATCCTGCAGCATCGTCATTCCCGACGATGCAGGGGCTGGCCAGCCTCGCCAGTTCCGGCGATGCCGCCGGCGCGGTCGACCATCGCCATTTACAGCGATGCCCACAGCGCCAAGGCCGCCGCGAAAACGGCCATGCCAGCGGCAACGATGTTCATGTACGCGACCCGCCGCGCCTCGCGCACCGGGGCCGCGAACTGGACGGCCGCCCCTTCCAGCTCGCGGCGCACGGCCTCGGCCGCCGCCTTGCCGCCGTCCTGCATTCCCTTCGCCATTGCCTCTTTGGAGGCCGTCAGGGCCGCGTTGAGCGTCCTTTCGGCCTTCCCCTTGGCGTCATCCCCCCAGCGGTGTGCGATGGCTTCCAGCTCTTCCTTGAAGCGATCCAGGATTTCTTGCTGCGCGGCCTGACTGTCCTGCATCAAGCGGGTGTTGATCGTCTGGAGAATCAGGATCGGGTCATCGCGGCCCACGGCGATGCCGTGCTTGACCGCGATTTCCCGTATCAGCTCTTCGATCTTGTCGTCGCTCGCCATCAGAGCACCGCCGCGTTGTCGAGCTGCTGGAAGAGCTGCGACTTCACGATCTTGAGCCGCTGCCGCGTCATGATCGTGAGCGCCGAATCGGCCAGGGCCTCATCGAACGTCCGGCGATCCTGGAGCATTTCCGAGAAGTCGCGGCCGTAGGTTTCTTCCTTGAGCGCCGGAATCTGGATGATGGCCGACACGCGCGCCTTGTTGTCGGTGTACGCCTTCATCTTCTCGAAGCCCTTGCCTTCGTGCTCGATAGGCCCCCAGTACGGGTTCAGCCAGACCACGAACACGCATTCGGCCGGGAACTGTGCGGCAAGCTGGGTGAAGCCGGTCACGGTGTCTTTGAGAGCCTGGCCGCCGGTGACGACCGTATGCACCACCAGTTCGTGGCCCATGTCCTGGAGCAGCGCCGGAACCTGGTTGCCGATCAAGTAGCTGGAGAGGGGGACGAACGAGCTTGCCCCATTGTCGATGATGACGTCGCCTTCGGCCGACGCGATCATTTCCACCAAGGCATCGAAGTTCCTGGTGTTGATTTCGTCGCCTTCCATGATGTTGAGACGGCGCACGTTCAAGGCTTTGTAGCCCTCGAAGGTGGCATTCACCGGATCGGTGTCGATGCAAAGCGGCTTTGTGCCTTTGCCTGCTTTGTACTGCGCAAGAGTCGCGGCAATCATCGACTTGCCGACGCCGCCCTTGCCTTGAAGAACCATATGAATTTTGGTCATCAGAATAAGTCCTTATCTTCCATTTTCGGGTTGTAGTTGAAGCTGGCGATGCCGCTCGGCTCCGTCTTTTTCGGCTCGGCGGGCTTCGGCTTCTTTGCCTTCGACCCCCCTTCCTGTTGCGCCGGCTTCTGCCCCTTGGCCTGGTCGGCCGTCGAGGGGGGCACCGGCGCGGGTGCTGTTGCATCTACGTTGCGAATGAGGCGGTTCACGTAGCCGATGAAGGCGTCGTACCCGAAGGAAATCTTTCCTTCGTCCCGCAAGGTTTCCCATATCACCTTGACGGGCCAGCCATCGTCCATCGCCTTCTTCACGTCGTTCCGCATTGCCAGGAACTCCGCCCGGTTCTTGCCTGCCCCGGTCGGTTTCCGGGCGCTCATCCGCTCGGCGATGCGGTCTGAAAGGCTCTTAGCCATGTCGATTTTTCATCCTTCATTCATCCGATTCCTTCCCGATTTTATGGCGATTGAAGCACTACAACCACGATTCTAGCCCGATTCCGATGCGTTTCGCTATATCGTTGATGCGGTCGGCCATGTTTTGAGGCAAAATCGCTGGTAAATCGAATAGGTATCTGATTTCATTCTTGGAGTAAAAGACGTCGTAAGGCGGGCAGGATAGGCGAAGTTAGCTAACCGGCAAGCCGGTTATCTATCTTCGCTGTCCCTTATTCGCGCCTGCGGCACTCAACGGGCATCCTGCTCTGCGAGGCGGCCGGCTACCGCCGGCAAGAAACGAGAGACGAACGACATGGGCTACATCAATCCGCTGCTGGAGCTTCCAGCAGGCCGCGAACTCCAGGCGCTGCCGGTGGCCGACCGGCAGCGCCTCGCCCGCGTGCTGCGCGAGCTGCGCACGCAGGCCAACGACGAAGCCGAAAAGGCATGGGCACGCCGCAAGGGGCCGATGGCCGCCTACTGGCGAGCCGTGGCGACCTACGCGCGGCACACGGCGCACGCGCTCAAGGGGTGACGACATGGAAGCCGACGAACAGCCGACAGCGAAGCGGCGGCAGCACCTGCGGGTGCCGGTGTTCCCCGAAGAGAAGGAACTGATCGAGGCGAACGCCAAGAGGGCCGGGGTCAGCGTGGCGCGCTACCTGCGCGACGTGGGCCAGGGCTACCAGATCAAGGGCGTCATGGATTACGAATACGTGCGCGAGCTGGTGCGCGTGAATGGCGACCTCGGCCGGCTGGGCGGCTTGCTCAAGCTATGGCTGACCGACGACCCGCGCACGGCTCGCTTCGGCGACGCGACGATCCTTGCCCTGCTGGGCAGGATTGAAGCCACCCAGGACGAAATGAGCCGCCTCATGAAGTCCGTAGTGCAGCCGAGGGCCGAGCCTTGAGCGTTTTAGCGGCTAAAACGCCGGAGGTCGGCCGATGATCGTCAAGCACGTACCCATGCGCTCGCTGGGCAAGTCCGACTTCGCTGGCCTGGTGAACTACGTCACCGACGCGCAGAGCAAGGATCACCGGCTGGGCCAGGTGCAGATCACGAACTGCGATGCCATGTCGGTACAGGACGCCATCACGGAGGTTCTGGCGACCCAGCACACGAACACGCGGGCCAAGGGCGACAAGACCTATCACCTGATCGTCAGCTTCCGGGCTGGCGAGCAGCCCAGCGCCGACACCTTGCGGGCGATAGAGGAACGAATCTGCGCTGGGCTTGGCTTCGCCGAGCATCAGCGCGTCAGTGCCGTTCATAACGACACGGACAACCTGCACATCCATATCGCCATCAACAAGATTCACCCCACGCGGCACACGATGCACGAGCCGTTCGGCCAGCACCGGACGCTGGCCGAACTTTGCGTGGCCCTGGAGCGCGACTACGGCCTGGAGCGCGACAACCACGAGCCACGCCAGCGCGGGGCCGAGGGCAGGGCGGCCGACATGGAGCGGCACGCGGGCGTGGAAAGCCTCGTCGGCTGGATCAAGCGCGAATGCCTGGATGAGATCAAGGGCGCGCAGTCCTGGCAGGAGCTGCACCAGGTCATGCACGACAACGGCCTGGAGCTGCGCGAGCGTGCGAACGGCCTTGTGATCGAGGCCGGCGACGGAACGATGGTCAAGGCGAGCACCCTAGCCCGCGACCTTTCCAAGCCGAAGCTGGAGGCGCGGCTTGGCCCGTTCGAGGCTTCGCCCGAACGGCAGACACGAACCAAAGCAAAGCGGCAGTACCAGAAAGACCCGATCCGCTTGCGCGTGAACACCGTCGAGCTGTACGCCCGGTACAAGGCCGAGCAGCAGACCTTGACCGCGACACGTGGGCAGGCGCTGGAACAGGCCCGCCGCCGCAAGGATCGGCTGGTCGAGGCCGCGAAGCGTTCCAACCGCTTGCGCCGCGCGACGATCAAGATGGTCGGCGAAAACCGCACGAACAAGAAGCTGCTGTACGCCCAGGCCAGCAAGGCCCTGCGCGACGAAATCCAGGCGATCAACAAGCAGTACCAGCAAGACCGCCAGGCCCTCTACGACAGCCACAGCCGCCGCACGTGGGCCGACTGGCTCAAGAAGGAAGCGACCCACGGCAACGCCGAGGCGTTGGCCGCCTTGCGCGCCCGAGAGGCCGCGCAGGGCTTGCAAGGCAACACCATCCAGGGCCGGGGCGATGCGCGCCCCGGCCACGCCCCGGTGACGGACAACATCACCAAGAAGGGCACGATCATCTTCCGCGCCGGCCTGTCGGCCGTCCGGGACGATGGCGACAAGCTGCAAGTCTCGCGCGAGGCCACGCGCGAGGGCCTGCAAGAAGCTCTACGGCTGGCGATGGAACGCTACGGCAGCCGCATCACCGTCAACGGCACCACGCAATTCAAGGCGCAAGTCATTCGCGCGGCCGTTGATTCCCAGCTACCCATCACGTTCGCCGATCCGGCCCTGGAGAGCCGGCGGCTTGCGCTATTGAAGAAGGAGAACACCCATGAGCGACCCGACCGAACCGAGCGAGCCGACCAGCGACCCGCAGAACATCGAGGACGAACTGGACGCGGCCCTGGCGGCCCTGGACAGCGAGCCGCTGCCCACGACGACGCTGCCCGACCCGTCGCCGTCGCCCGAGCAGGCTTCGGGCGACCAGGTGCCGGGCGAACCGACGCCGCCGGCGTTCACGCCGGAGCCGTCCACTGGAAGCCCGACATTGGACGCATTGGACGAGTCCCGCCGCCCCAAAGCCAGCACCGTTTGCGAACGCTGTCCCAACTCGGTGTGGTTCGCATCGCCGGCGGAAGTGAAGTGCTATTGCCGCGTGATGTTCCTCGTCACCTGGAGCAGCAAGGAACCCAGCCAGATCACCAACTGCGACGGGGAATTTCTCGGCCAGGAACAGGGGTAGCAGCCGCGCCGCCGGGCCTTGCTGCGGCGGATAAGTACATCGCGGAACGCGAGGCGAAACGCTCAAAAGGTTTCGATATACCGAAGCACGCGCGATATACTGCCGGTGACGGTGCCCTTGCTTTCCAGGGCGTCCGCAACATCGAGGGCCAGGCGCTGGCCCTGTTGAAACGAGGCGATGAGGTCATGGTGATGCCCATTGACCAGGCCACGGCCCGGCGCTTGTCGCGCATCGCGGTCGGCGATGCCGTGACGGTCACGCCGAAAGGCTCCATCAAAACGTCGAAAGGAAGGAGTAGATGAAAATCAAGATGAACAACTCCGTGGGGCCGCAGGTTCGCAGCGCGAAGCCAAAGACCCCCAAGCTCTTGCCGATCCTCGGCGGGGTATCCCTGGTCGGCGGCCTCCAGGCCGCGACACAGTTCTTCGCCTACACGTTCCAGTATCACGCGAGCCTCGGGGCCAACCTTGGGCACGTGTACGCGCCCTGGTCGATCCTGAACTGGTCGGCGAAGTGGTACAGCCAGTACCCCGACGAGATCATGCGAGCCGGCAGCATCGGCATGGTGACTGCCACCGTGGGCCTGCTGGGCGTGGCCGTGGCGAAAGTCGTCACGTCCAACAGCTCGAAGGCGAACGAGTACCTGCACGGTTCGGCCCGCTGGGCCGAGAAGAAGGACATTCAGGCCGCCGGCCTGCTGCCGCGCGAGCGGAACGTCCTGGAGATCGTCACCGGCAAGGACGCGCCCACCGCCACCGGCGTCTATGTCGGCGGCTGGCAGGACAAGGACGGCAATTTCTTCTACCTGCGGCACAGCGGCCCCGAGCACGTGCTGACCTATGCCCCTACCCGGAGCGGCAAGGGCGTCGGCCTGGTGGTGCCGACCCTGCTTTCGTGGGGTGCAAGCAGCGTCATCACTGACTTGAAGGGCGAGTTGTGGGCGCTGACCGCCGGCTGGCGGCAGAAGCACGCCAAGAACAAGGTGCTGCGCTTCGAGCCGGCCAGCAGCTCGGGCGGCGTGTGCTGGAACCCGCTGGACGAAATCCGCGTCGGCACCGAGGCCGAAGTCGGCGACGTGCAGAACCTAGCAACTTTGATAGTTGACCCGGACGGTAAGGGCCTGGATTCCCACTGGCAAAAGACCGCCTTTGCGCTCCTGGTCGGCGTCATCCTGCACGCGCTCTACAAGGCCAGGAACGAGGGCGGCACGGCCACGCTGCCATCGGTCGATGCCATGCTGGCCGATCCGAACCGGGACATTGGCGAGCTATGGATGGAAATGACCACCTACGGGCACGTGGACGGTCAGAACCACCATGCCATCGGCTCGGCCGCCCGCGACATGATGGATCGGCCCGAGGAAGAAGCCGGATCGGTGCTGTCCACGGCCAAATCCTATCTGGCCCTGTACCGCGATCCCGTTGTGGCGCGCAACGTGAGCCGGTCGGACTTCCGCATCAAAGACCTGATGCACTCCGACGACCCGGTGAGCCTGTACATCGTCACCCAGCCGAACGACAAGGCCCGCCTGCGGCCGCTGGTGCGCGTCATGGTGAACATGATCGTGCGCCTGCTGGCCGACAAGATGGACTTCGAGAACGGCCGGCCGGTGGCCCACTACAAGCACCGGCTGCTGATGATGCTGGACGAGTTCCCGAGCCTCGGGAAGCTCGAAATCATGCAAGAGTCGCTGGCCTTCGTCGCCGGCTATGGCATCAAGTGCTACTTGATTTGCCAGGACATTAACCAGCTCCGAAGCCGCGAGACGGGCTACGGCCACGACGAAAGCATCACGTCGAACTGCCACGTGCAGAACGCCTACCCGCCCAACCGCGTCGAGACAGCCGAACACCTGTCCCGACTGACCGGGCAGACCACCGTGGTGAAGGAGCAGATCACGACCAGCGGCCGCCGCACGGCGGCGATGCTGGGCCAGGTGTCGCGCACCTACCAGGAAGTGCAGCGCCCCTTGCTGACGCCCGATGAATGCCTGCGTATGCCGGGGCCGAAGAAGAACGACAAGGGCGAGATCGAGGAAGCCGGCGACATGGTGATCTACGTCGCGGGCTACCCCGCCATCTACGGCAAGCAGCCGCTGTACTTCAAAGACCCGGTGTTTCAGGCGCGGGCCTCGATCCCCGCGCCGAAGGCCACCGACCGGCTGCGCCAGGTTGTCGAGGCAGGGGAGGGCATCACGATATGAGCCGCATCCTGAAACGCATCACGAAAGGCGTTGCCGTCGCCGGCCTGGCCGCCCTGGTGCTGGCCGCCGGCAGCTATGCCGCCGGTGCCCGCATCAACACCACCAAGAGCATTCCGGTCGGCCTGTACTGGACGAGCAGCGCGCCGGTGGAGAAGGGCGCTTACGTGCTTTGGTGCCCGCCGAAGGTCGGCGTGTTCGATGACGCCAAGGAAAGGGGCTACATCGGGGCTGGGTTCTGCCCAGGCGACTACGGCTACATGATGAAGCGCGTTTTAGCCGCTAAAGACGATGCCGTATCGGTGGCCGATGACGGCGTGCGGGTCAATGGCGAGCTGCTGCCGCACAGCAAGCCCATCCAGGCCGACAAGTCCGGCCGGCCCTTGCCGCGCTTCCAGGCCAGCACCTACACGCTGGGCAATGCCGAGCTGCTGCTTATGTCGGACGTGAGCGACACGTCTTTCGACGGCCGCTACTTCGGCCCGATCAACCGTTCTCAAGTTCAGACCGTGATCCGTCCGGTCATCACCTGGTAGGGGAGGAAACCACCATGCGACTGTTCATCGCGGAAAAACCATCTGTCGCCAAGGCCATCGCCGGCGAGCTGGGCGTCACCGGCAAGGGCGACGGCTACATCGAGTGCGGCGGCGACAAAGTGACCTGGTGCTTCGGGCACATGCTGGAGCAGGCCGACCCGGACGAGTACACGCCCGACGACGTGCCGACCGGGAAATCGGGCAAGAAGCTATGGCGCGTCGATGAGCTGCCCATCATCCCGCAGACCTGGATTCTTCACCCGAAGGACGATGCCAAGAAGCAGCTCGCCGTGATCGGCAAGCTGCTGAAAGAGGCCAAGGAGATCGTCAACGCCGGCGACCCCGACCGTGAAGGCCAGTTGCTGGTCGATGAAGTGCTGGAGCACTTCAAGAGCAGCAAGCCGACGCGCCGCTTTTGGGTGTCCGCCCAGGATTCGGTTTCCGTCAAGCGCGGCCTGGCCGCCTTGAAGGACAACACCACGTACAAGGGCTGGGCCGACGCCGCACGCGGCCGGCAGCGGGCCGACTGGCTGATCGGCATGAACCTAAGCCGCGCCTACACCCTGCGGGCGCAGCGCGGCGGTTCGCGCGCCCTGCTGACCGTGGGCCGCGTGCAGACCCCGACGCTTGCGCTTGTGGTTGGCCGCGACCGCGAGATCGAGGCGTTCAAGCCCGTGCCGTACCACACCATCAAGGCCGTGGTCGAGCACGCCGGCGGCAGCTTCTCCGCTGCCTGGAAGGCGAAGGAAGATCAAGCCGGCCTGGACAGCGAAGGCCGCCTTGTCGATACCGCCGTCGCCGATGCCCTGGTGGCCGCCGTCAAGGGCCAACCGGGCACCATCGCCACCTACAAGCAGGAAGCCAAGAAGAAGAACCAGCCGCTGGCCTTCGCGCTGTCGGACATTACGGCGCTGGCGTCCGCGCGGTACGGCTACAGCGCCGAGGACGTGCTGAACACCTGCCAGGCGCTCTACGAGACGCACAAGCTGACCAGCTACCCGCGCACCGACTGCGCCTACCTGCCGGAGTCGCAGCACGCCGACGCGCCGCGCGTCCTGGAGGCCGTCAAGCACGTGAACCCCGAGCTGGCCGGCCTGGTCGATGGTGCCGACCCGCGCATCAAGTCCAAGACGTGGGACGACTCGAAGATCACGGCGCACCACGGCATCGTGCCGACCATGCAGAAGGGCAGCAAGGCCGGCTTGAGCGAACGCGAGCGCAACATCTACGAGCTGATCGTCCGCGCCTACCTGGCGCAGTTCTATCCGCTGCACGAGTACATGCAAACCACGGTCGGCGTGGAGATCGCCGGCGAAAACTTCGCCGCGTCCGGCAAGGTGGTCACGCGCAACGGCTGGCGTGACGTGTTCGACCAGGCCGACGAAGAGGACGCCAAGGAAGGCGACGACGAAAACGGCGCGCAGACCCTGCCGGTGATGAAGCAAGGCGACGGTGTGACCTGCACCGAGGCCACCCGGCGCGATGCGAAAACCAAGCCGCCGGCGCGCTTCACCGAAGGCACGCTGATTCGCGCGATGGAGAACATCCACAAGTTCGTGAGCGACCCGGAGCACAAGAAGATGCTGCGCGAAGGCGACGGCATCGGCACGTCCGCCACGCGCGCATCCATCATTTCCGAGCTGAAACGCCGCGAGTTCCTGGAAACCAAGGGCAAGCAGATCGTCAGCACGACGCTGGGCCGCAGCGTCATCGACGCGCTGCCCGAGGTGGTGCGAAGCCCGGTGCTGACCGCCCTTTACGAACGCATGTTGAAGGGCGTCGAGCTGGGCACGGCGGCCCTGGACGCCTTCATCACGAAGCAAGAGCAGTTCATCCGCGACCAGGTGACGAAGGCCAACAGCGGAGCCGTGAGCATCGCCGGCGGCAAGGAAGCCGCGCCGGTGTCGTCCCTGCACAAGTGCATGGCCTGCGGCACCGGCTTGTCGCGGCGGCCCAGCAAGAAGAAGGGGCAATTCTGGTGGGGCTGCGCCAACTTCCCCACGTGCAAGCAGACCTATCCCGACCTGAAAGGTCGGCCCGACTACAGCAAGGGCCGCAACGGCCCCGCTGCCGAGTAACCACCGAGACGAAGGAGCATGACCATGAACCAGCAAACCACCACCCAGGCCGATGACGTGCTGCCCGAGCTGCCCGCCATTGACGACAACGCAGCAGCCGCCGGCGCGCTGCGCGAGAAGCTGACCGACGCGGCCACGCCCGGCTATCAGGCCGAGTTCGACCCGGAGGAAGCGGAACGCGCCGGCGCGTTCGTGGAGGACGCCTTGAGCGAGCAGGACGCCGCCGAGAGCGGCGACGACCTGGCCGCCCTGGCCTCGCAGGGCGACGACCAGGCCCCGGCCTTCATCACCGAGGGCGAGCCGGCGGCCGACCTGCCCGCCTTCGTGGATACGGCCAACGTCCGCAGCCTCTACGACTGGAAGCCGGGCGAGTCGCTGGACGAGGCCATCGCGCGCAAGAAGCCACAGGAGGGCTAACCCATGCCAATCACCCAGGCCGAGGCGCAGGCCGCCACCCTGGCGTTCACCCGAGACTATCCGGGCGCGTTGGAGCTGATCTACCACTTCCGCGAGAGCACCGGCGAGCTGTACGGCCACCGCGCAGCGGAAGTTCCGGCAGAGTTCCAGGACGCAGCAGACCTTTCCGCAGATCAACGAACTATTCCGAGGGGATGAAACTATGGAACCGAAGAAGCCATTTCATGAAGTCGTTGCCGAAGAACTGATCGAGCAGCTCAAGGCCGGCACCGCACCGTGGCAACGACCGTGGGAGCCTGGCGGGGCGAGCGCCTACTTGCCGATGAACCCGACCACCGGCAAGCGGTACAAGGGCATCAACGCCATTCACTTGATGGCCCAGGGCCGCAGTGATGGCCGTTGGATGACCTACAAGCAGGCCGCCGCCGTGGGCGCGCAGGTACGCAAGGGCGAGAAGGGCACGCCCGTTCAATACTGGAAATTCAGCGAGGAACAGAACAAGGTCGATGAGAGCGGCCGGCCCGTTCTCAACGCGAAGGGCGAGCCGGTCAAGGAAACCGTGCAGCTCGAACGCCCGCGCGTGTTCTTCGCCACGGTGTTCAACGCCGAGCAGATCGACGGCCTGCCGCCGATCCAGAAGAAGGAACAGACCTGGAGCGCCGTCGAGCGCGCCGAGCACATCCTGAAAGCGTCCGGCGCGTCGATCACGCACGCGCCTGGTGATCGCGCTTTCTACCGGCCGGCGACCGACAGCATCCACCTTCCCGACCGGGGCCAGTTCCCCAGCGCCGACAACTACTACGCGACGGCCCTGCACGAGCTGGGCCACTGGACGGGCCACGCCTCGCGGCTTGACCGCGACCTGGCGCACCCGTTCGGGAGCGAGGGTTACGCCAAGGAAGAGCTGCGGGCCGAGATCGCTTCGATGATCTTGGGCGACGAGCTGGGCATCGGCCACGATCCGGGCCAACACGCCGCCTATGTCGGTTCTTGGATCAAGGCGCTGCAAGACGAACCGCTGGAAGTGTTCCGCGCCGCCGCCGACGCCGAGAAGATTCACGATTACGTGCTCGCCTTCGAGCAAAAGCAGGTTCAGGAGCAAGACCAGCAGCAGAGCCAGGCACAGCAGCAGCCGCACGAATTGACCCTGGCGCAGTTTGCCAGCCAGGCGACCGCGCAGGAATTGATGAACCACGGCCGGAAGTGGGAAGTGAGGCACGGCGACTATTCGGCCTTCTCCGATGCCGCCACGGCCGAGGAAGCCATCGCGGACGTGCATCGCGGCGCGGTGAATAACGCCCTATACCTCAACACGCCCGAGAGCCGCAGCGCGAACCCGAACCTGCCGGGCAGCAGCTTCCCGCCGGCGGCGGTGTTGGCCGAATACCCCGACCTGGTGGAGAAGTTCCCCGACGCGGTGCCCGCGCCCGAGCTGGGCCATCAGCCGGGCGACCAGGTGCAGACCGTGGCCGAGCGCACGGCCAGCCAGTACGAGGCTATGAAGGCCGCCGACGAGGCTTTCCAGCGTGAGCTTGTCCGGGCCTATGGCGAGGACAACGCCGGGGACGCCCGCTACAAGCCTCGCCACGACGATGAAGCCGTGCAGAAGGCCGGCGATGCCTTCGTGGCCGCGTCCGACACTTGGCGCGAAGCCGTGCGGGAGGCCCGCGAAACCGTTGCAAGTCAGGAGGCCAGCATGCAGACACCGGAAGCGCAGAACGAAGCCGTGGCGACCGCCCTGGAGGCGGCCGGCTGGCAGCGTGGCGATGGCATCGCCATCGCGTCCAAGCCCTTCGACACGGTGAACGGCCGCAATGACGCGCTGGCCTTCATCACCGACGGCGACGGGATCAACCGCACCTTGCAGTTCCAGTACACCAGCGAGGGCCGCAACGTCACCGGCGCGGACGGCGTGCTGATCCCGGTCGGCGCGACGGCGGCCCAGGCGGCCGAGCTGGCGACGAGCGCCGCCGCCAGGGCCGAGAAGTCGATTCAGGATTCCTATGGCGTCAGGATCGCGGCCATGCAGCAGGCGGGCAAGCAACAGCAGGACGCCGAGGCGTGGGCCTTGAAGCACGTCGAGCAAGGCACCATCGGGCGCTTGCTCGAAAGCGCGAGCCTGGAGCAGATCGACCGCGCCCTGGACGTGCTGGACAGCATGCAGCCCATGAACACCCAAAACGAGTTCTGGACGCGCCACGAACTGCCCTTCGACCCCGAACCGCTGCAAGACAAGATCAACGCGGCGATGAATGACCTCATCGAGAACCGGCGGCCCGATGCCGTGGTGGCTGCGACCTTCCTTGACCTCAAGACCGGCAACACCAATTCACGCGAGCGCGACCGCCAGGCATTCGACACGGCGGCCGACAACGCGCTGGGCTTCACCCTGCCCCATGACTGGACGGGTGAAGTGCGGGTTGTCGGCGTGATCGAGCGCGACGGCGAATTGCAATCCACCGCCCTGGCCGACACGCCCGAGGCTTACCACCTGTACGCCCGCAAGGGCGATGCGCAGCCCGGCGAAGATGCGTTTGCCTACCTCACCGCGACCCGCACGCTCGGCGAGGCCGACGAGCTGGCCGACCGCCTGGCGCTGATCGACGCCAACGCCCAAACCGACCAGTACGAGAAAGCCACCCGCGTTGCCCGCGTGCAAGAGGATCGCGTCCGCCGCGATCCGAACAGCACCGACGAGGACATTTCAGCCGCTAAAGAGGCGCGCAAGGCGCTGGAGGCCAGGGCATTCGTTGCGGCCGAGGAAGCCAAGACCAGCCAGCGCGATGCCGAGCAGCGCGCCGGCCAGCAGGAACACCGGCAGGCCGAGGCCGGCCAGCAGACCGAGAAGGGCCGCGCCTACGACACGGCCATCAAGCACTACACCAAAGGCGGCGGCAACGAGAAGGACGGCCGGGCGCTGCTGGATGACACCATCAGGCGCTTCGACGTGAAGAACCTGCCGGCCGCCCTGGTGCATGGTGGCTTCGCCACCCCGGCCACCGCCGACCGCCTGGCGGCCGGGCTGCACGGCATCGAGCAGCCCAAGGCTGCACAGAAACCCGCAAGCGGCGAACGGCAATACATCAACGTGCCCTTCAAGGAAAAGGACGAAGCAAAGCAACTCGGGGCGCGCTGGGATCGTCAGCAACAGTCCTGGTACGTGCCGGCCGGAACCGATGCGGCCCCCTTCGCCAAATGGGCACAGGGAGCCGCTACGGCGGCCGTGGAGCCGCGCAAAGCGCAGGAGGCATCGGAAGCCCAGGCCGGCGGCCAGAAGGCCGCTACGGCCGCACAGCAGGCCCGCCAATACCTTGCCGTGCCCTACGAGCAGCGCAACGCCGCCAAGGCCGCCGGTGCGCTTTGGGACAAGGCCGCGAAGTCCTGGTATGCCGGCCCGCGTGCCGACATGGCAAAGCTGGAACAGTGGAAGCCGGAGAACGTGCAGGCCCAGCAGGGGCCAGCGATGACGCCAAGGGAAGAGTTCGCCGAGGCCATGCGCAGCGCCGGGCTATCCACCCAGGGCGATCACCCGATCATGGACGGCAAGCGGCATCGTGTGCCGGTCGAGGGCGGCAAGAAGGGCGCGCTCGATGGCTTCTATGTCGGCCACCTGGACGGCCACCCTGCCGGCCGAATCATCAACAACAAGACGGGCACGGACATTACTTGGAAGAGCAAGGGCTACGCCTTGAGCGACCAGGAGAAGGCCAAGCTCCAGGCCGAGGCGGCCGAGAAGCTGGCCCAGCGTGCCGCAGAGCAAGACAAGCTCCAGGAAGCCACCGCGCAGCGCGTCGGCCGCCAGATGGCCGACCTTGTGCCGGTCGAGCAGCCGACGCCGTACCTGCAAGCCAAGGGCATCGAGGCCCACGCCGGCGTGTTCACCGACCGCGAGGGCCAGAAAACCTACATCCCCGCCTTCGACGCAGACGGCAAGCAGTGGACGATGCAGTACATCCAGGAGGACGGCACCAAGCGGTTCGCCAAGGACAGCAAGAAGGAAGGATGCTTCCACCCGGTCGGCGGCATGGATGCGCTGGCCGCAGCGCCGGCGCTGGTGATCTCCGAGGGCTACGCCACGGCGGCCAGCCTGGCCGAAGGGCTGGGCCATGCCACCGTGGCCGCCTTCGACTCGGGCAACCTGCCGCACGTGGCGCGCGCCCTGCGCGAGAAGTTCCCCGACAAGCCCATCGTCATCGCCGGCGACGACGACAAGGCCCAGGAGATCGAGCGCGGCCACAACCCCGGCCGCGCCAAGGCCGAGGAAGCCGCGAAGGCCGTAGGCGGTAAGGCCATCTTCCCGATCTTCGCGCCGGGCGAGCAGCAGGCGAACCCCAAGGGCTTCACCGACTTCAACGACCTGGCGAACAAGAGCGAGCTGGGCCGCGACGGCCTCAAACGCCAGGTCGGCGCAGCCGTGGGCCAGGTGCTGATCGAGGAAGGCCGCCGGCAACAGCAGGAGCAGCGCCAGGAGCGTGCGGGGCAGCAGCAAGACCGACCGCTCAATGTGGCCGATAAAGAAACCAAAGCGCAGAAGCTCGCCGAGCAGTTCAGGGAGAAGGCAGCACGTGACCGGGAACGGTCGCGCAGTTTCAGCCGCTAAACATTGTTGTGTATTGCCCGCCGCCTCGAACCCCGAGGCGGCTTTTTTTTGCTCGAGCATCGCCGCATTCGACGATGCCACCAGGCCCGCGCACGTCGAGCTGCAGCATCGCCGTTTCCGACGATGCACGCCGGCGCTGGTCGACCATCGCCAGTTCCGACGATGACGGCCGCCCTGCCCGCCTGGATCTCGCATCGCCATTTCTGACGATGAGATCCACAACGGCCATTTAGACCAGGCAAAAACGACCCGGCCAAGATGATGTCAGTTTCAGAAGACGATTGCACCAATTGACTGGGCGTAACGGCTGTTGTGCAGGCGGCTCCTGAGCGCCCAATATCAGCAGTCGGCTGCACCAATCTCGTCTATGCTCAATACTCGTGTGCACCAAAGCGAGGTTTGGGCATGACGTCGGACACGCCACGGATTGCCGAGCGAGGGATAGCCACCTTGCCTGACGAGGCATGGCAACAAGCCCGGCGCAGGACGGAGATCATTGGGCCGCTGGCGGTGCTTGATGCGGTCGGCCATCAAGCAGCCGATGCCGCAGCGCAGGCGCTGGACCTGTCCCGGCGGCAGGTGTATGTCCTGATCCGTCGAGCCCGGCAAGGAACTGGCCTTGTGACGGACCTGGCTCCCGGCCGATCCGGCGGCGGGAAAGGCAAGGGGCGTCTGCCGGAGCCGGTCGAGCGCATCATTCGCGAACTACTGCAAAAGCGGTTCCTGACCAAACAGAAGCGCAGCCTGGCGGCGTTCTACCGGGAAGTTGCGCAGGCGTGCAAAGCGCAAAAACTACGGGTGCCGGCGCGAAACACCGTGGCGCTGCGGATCGCAAACCTCGACCCGCTCAAAACCACCCGCCGCCGGGAAGGCCAGGATGCGTCCCGTGACTTGCAAGGTGCCGGTGGCGTTCCTCCCGCCGTGACCGCGCCACTGGAGCAGGTACAGATCGACCACACGGTCATCGACCTGATCGTCGTGGATGAGCGCGACCGGCAACCGATCGGCCGCCCGTACCTGACCATCGCCATCGACGTATTCACCCGCTGCGTGCTCGGCATGGTGGTCACGTTGGAGGCTCCGTCCGCCGTCTCGGTCGGCCTGTGCCTCGCGCATGTCGCCTGCGACAAGCGCCCCTGGCTGGAGGGGCTGAACGTGGAAATGGACTGGCCGATGAGCGGCAAGCCCAAGCTGCTGTACCTGGACAACGCAGCCGAGTTCAAGAGCGAGGCCCTGCGCCGCGGCTGCGAGCAGCATGGCATCCGGCTGGACTATCGTCCGCTCGCCCAGCCGCACTACGGCGGCATCGTGGAACGGATCATCGGCACGGCGATGCAGATGATCCACGATGAACTGCCGGGGACGACCTTCTCCAACCCTGACCAGCGCGGGGAATACGACTCCGAGCTCCAGGCCGCTCTGACGCTGCGCGAACTGGAGCGCTGGCTGGCGTTGGCGGTCGGCACCTATCACGGCTCGATACACGGCAGCCTGCTTCAGCCGCCCGCCGCGTGCTGGGCAGAGGCGGTGGCGCGTGTGGGTGTGCCGGCCGTCGTCACCCGCACCACCGCTTTCCTGGTCGATTTCCTGCCCGTCATCCGCCGCATCCTGACCCGCACCGGCTTCGTGATCGACCATATCCATTACTACGCCGATGCCCTCAAGCCGTGGATTGCGCGGCGCGACCGCTTGCCCGCCTTCCTGATCCGGCGCGACCCGCGCGACATCAGCCGCATCTGGGTCTTGGAACCGGAAGGGCAGCACTACCTGGAGATCCCCTACCGCACATTGTCTCATCCCGCCGTCACGCTCTGGGAACAACGCCAGGCGTTGGTGAGGCTGCGTCAGCTCGGGCGCGAGCAGGTGGACGAATCGGCGCTTTTCCGCATGATCGGGCAGATGCGCGAGATCGTGACCACCGCACAGAAGGCCACGCGCAAGGCGCGACGCGACGCGGATCGACGCCAGCATCTCAAGGCGTCGGTTCCGCCGGACAAGCCCGTTCTGCCAGAGACGGACATGGCTGACCAACAGGCCGACAACCAGCCGCCGGCCAAGCCGTTCGACCAGATCGAGGAGTGGTAGCCGTGGACGAATATCCCATCATCGACCTGTCTCACCTCTTGCCGGCGGCGCAGGGGCTGGCCCGGCTGCCGGCGGACGAGCGCGTCCAGCGCATTCGCGCCGACCGCTGGATCGGCTATCCGCGTGCGGTCGAGGCGCTGAACCGGATGGAAAACCTGTACGCGTGGCCGAACAAGCAGCGCATGCCCAACCTGCTCCTGGTCGGCCCCACCAACAACGGCAAGTCGATGATCATCGAGAAATTCCGGCGCGCGCATCCGGCCAGCTCCGACGCCGACCAGGAGCACATCCCGGTGCTGGTCGTGCAGATGCCGTCCGAGCCGTCGGTGATCCGCTTCTACGTCGCGCTGCTTGCCGCGATGGGCGCGCCATTGCGCCCGCGCCCTCGGCTGCCGGAGATGGAGCAACTGGCGCTGGCCTTGCTGCGAAAGGTCGGCGTGCGCATGCTGGTGATCGACGAGCTGCACAACGTCCTGGCCGGCAACAGCGTCAACCGGCGGGAATTCCTCAACCTGCTGCGCTTCCTCGGCAACGAGCTGCGCATCCCGCTGGTCGGCGTCGGCACGCGCGAGGCGTATCTCGCCATCCGTTCGGACGACCAGTTGGAAAACCGCTTCGAGCCCATGATACTGCCGCTGTGGGAGGCCAACGACGATTGCTGCTCGCTGCTGGCCAGCTTCGCCGCCTCGCTCCCGCTGCGGCGGCCCTCTCCGATTGCCACGCCGGACATGGCGCGCTACCTGCTCACCCGCAGCGAGGGCACCATCGGCGAACTGGCGCACCTGCTGATGGCGGCAGCCGTCGCCGCCGTGGAGAGCGGCGAGGAGGCGCTCAACCACCGCACGCTCAGCATAGCCGACTACACCGGCCCCAGCGAGCGGCGACGCCAGTTCGAGCGGGAATCGATGTGAAGCCCGCGCCGCGCTGGCCGCTGCATCCGGCACCCAAGGAAGGCGAAGCCTTGTCCTCGTGGCTCCATCGTGTCGCCGCTTGCTACAAAATGAACCTGCGCGACCTGCTGGAACACGATCTCGGTCACGGCCAGGTCGATGACCTGGATACCGTGCCACCGCTGTCATTGCTGATGGTGCTCTCCCAGCGGGGCGGCATCGACTTGGACCGGCTGCGTGGTATGAGCTTCGCTGGCTGGGTGCCGTGGCTACTGGACAGCCTCGACGACCGGATTCCGGCCGCCCTGGAAACCTATGCGTTCCAGTTCTCGGTATTGCTGCCGAGACGCAACCGCAAGATAAGATCGATCACAAGCTGGCGTGCTTGGCTGCCCCGTCAGCCGATCCACCGGGCCTGCCCGCTTTGTCTCAACGATCCAGCGAATCAAGCCGTACTGCTTGCGTGGAAGCTACCCCTGATGCTGAGCTGCCCACAGCACGGCTGCTGGCTGGAATCCTATTGGGGAGTGCCTGGGCCGTATCTCGGCTGGGAGAAAGCCGACTCTTCGCCGCGCACGGCCAGCGATGCAATTGCGGCGATGGACCGGCGCACCTGGCAGGCGCTGACGACGGGGTATGTGGAGCTGCCGCGCCGGCGCATCCATGCCGGCCTCTGGTTCCGGCTGCTGCGCTCGCTGCTCGATGAGCTGAACACCCCGCTCTCGCAGTGCGGGGCTTACGGGGGATATATCCGCCATGTATGGGAAGACTGCGGGCATCCGCTGCGCGCGGGGCAAAGCCTATGGCGTCCCCACGAAATTCTGGACCCGGCGGTGCAGTTGCAAATGCTTGAGGCGGCCGCCACCGCGATCGACCTGATCGAATCGAAGGTGTTGAGCCCGCGGGGGGAACAGGCAGAGCTGTTCATGCTGGAGTCGCAGACCGGGTTCACCAACGGCCTGCCGTCGAATGAGCGGAAGGAAGAGGCCGTCAATTACTGGCAGGATGCGGTCAAGGCGATCAACGAAGCGGTCGCCGAAGCGCGGTACAACCCCGAGATGGCCCGTTCGCTGTTCACGCTGGCCTCTTGTGGGCGGCGAGACCCCGAGTCCCTGGAGCACCTGCGCGTCACGTTTGCCAAGGACGGCATCCCCCCTGAATTTTTGTCACATTATGAGCCTGACTAACCCTTTGCATGTCTTAGCCTGAATTACGGGTTAAGTGACAAATTTTGACGGGCGTAACTTTCTGACTCACACTGTCACATATTCGAACGTATACGTGACAGGGTAAAAGGTGCTGATCGGTTACATGCGGGTATCGAAGGCGGACGGATCCCAGTCCACCAATTTGCAACGCGATGCGCTCATCGTCGCCGGTGCGAGCCCTGCGCACCTCTACGAGGATCTGGCCTCGGGCAGACGCGATGATCGTCCAGGGTTGGCTGCCTGCCTAAAAGCGCTTCGTGAAGGGGACACGCTGATCGTGTGGAAGCTCGATCGGCTCGGCCGCGATCTGCGCCACCTGATCAACACTGTGCACGACCTGACTGCCCGTAACGTGGGATTGAAGGTCCTGACCGGTCACGGTGCGGCGGTCGACACGACGACTGCTGCCGGCAAGCTTGTGTTCGGCATTTTTGCTGCACTGGCCGAGTTCGAGCGGGAGTTGATTTCCGAGCGAACGGTCGCCGGACTTGTCTCGGCGCGCGCTCGCGGCAGGAAAGGGGGGCGCCCCTTCAAGATGACCGCCGCCAAGCTACGCCTGGCGATGGCCAGCATGGGACAATCGGAAACCAAGGTGGGCGATCTCTGCGAAGAACTAGGGATTACCCGGCAGACGCTCTACCGACATGTGTCGCCGAAGGGCGAACTACGGCCGGACGGAGTAAAGCTGCTCGCCCGCGGTTCAGCCGCATAAATAGCGGCGACCTGGAGCGGGGCGCTGTTCAGTGCGGCCCCAGCCGGGATCGTCTGCTTGGCCTCGAAGACCGCGTAGACGCTCTCCGTCGGGACAATCGTCTGCCCCTCGTACTGAAAGATGAACGACGAGTATTGCCTGTCGTAGACCACGACATCGATCTGCTCGCTGAAGACCCCCTTGCTATCGACCACGAACGCTTTATCGGCGCGGTAGCGGTGCGGTAGATAGGTACTGAGCATCTGGAGCCAGACCGCCTCGCTCGCGTCCCACTGCGTCCCGAATTATTTTAGGCAACGTTTCTTATTTCCGCCTCATTGTTCGCGTGACGCGCGATCTGCTTACGCCTGGCAGACTGACGGACGTAACAAATGGCAGCAAAGCAACCTATCGGGATGTCCGAAATTACTTGACGACTAAAGGTTGCAGTTCTACATTGTATAGATATTCCTTGCGATTACGATAAGTATCCCAAGAAACTTGCGACGTCCCAAGAGACGCGTACGCGTCCATCTGAGCAAAGGGCCTGTATTGAAGGAGGAAGTTATGGCTAGATCGGGCGGAATGGAGCGCGATAAAGACAACTTGTCCGGCGGTGTTCGCGCCGATTTGATCGAAGAGATCTGCAAGCGGCTCGAGCCTTACCTGCCGATTAAGTCGCTTGAGGATCTCTCAAAGAAGGTCGACGAAATACAGGTCGGATCCCACACGATTCCCTTGAAGCTGATCGCTCCTCACGTGGGAAAGGATGCCTTCCCGGTAAAGGATGCCAGGGACCTGAGGGGGAAGGTGATCGAAGGGGTGGAACGGGCAGTCTCGCTTGCCCGTTCGCCAGGGGTGGGGGCCAACGCGGCGGTGTTCCACCAGGCGGTCGGGGAACTGACACAGACCGAGGCGAAGATCGGCCTCATGCGGCCAGCCGTCCTACGGATCTACTACCCCGATTGAACGCGCAGAAGGAGACGGGTCATGTCGTGGATTGTGACGCTGAAGATCGTTGACTGTGCATCGATGTCGACCCTGCTCCCGGGCACGCACATCAGCTCGGCGCTTCTGAACCCACCCGGTTACGTGGTGACCGACGCCAACGGCCAAGCACAGATCTTCGATGCGTACGACGTGTGGGAGTGGGTCAACCTGACGATCAGCAAATCCGGAAACGGCGGCCCATGTGATGCGAGCTATCACCCAGGCTACACCTCCAAGAATTTCGTTATAAACATGAGTATGGACGGCACGGTCCAGACCGTGTGTCTCAACAAGGCGCCGCCGGCAGTGTGCGATCCGGATGCGCCTACCACGTCTTGTTTCATTGTCTCTGCAGCGACCGGGTCGACGACGTCGTTCGAAGTGACCGAGCTTCGGGCCCTGCGGGATCGCGTTCGCGCGACGTCGCGCCTAAGCGCTGAGCTGATCGAGGCGATCTACGCCGAGTACGAACGCTTCAGCCCACCGATCGCGGCGGAGTTACACGAAGACGCCGCAACGCGCGGTGTGGTGCTCAGCTTCGTCGTCCGACCGCTCTTTGCCTGGTACAGACTGGCCGGTACGCTCGCCTTGGACCTCGGAAACCAGTCCGCCCGGCTGCAAGAGGCCCAGCTTGCGGTGGCTGAGGCTTGCCCGCCCGATGCGCTCGCAGACGCAGAAATGATCGTAGGCTTTCTCGAGGCGCTCCGCGGCAGTGCGCCGTTGCCGGCCGGTCTGCCTCCCCTGTTGCGGGAGCTCGCGCCGCGCATCGCGGAGTTGCGCTTCGCCCCGTGGGCAATCCTCGATCCACTAATCCGCACGTGGCGGGCGGCGAGCGAGGGACGGGACGTGACATCCGAAGTGGCGGACTGGCTCGCCGCGGCTCCGCTCGAGCGCATGCCCGAGCCGAGTGATCCCGCCGTCCTGAGGACTGAACTCGGCATCATCGCGGGCTTCCTCGCCTTTGCACCCGACAGGCGGCACACGCTCGGCGACCGCCTTCGCGCCGCGTGGCCGAACTCCAAAAGGGAGCTTGTCCGCGCTGGCCTCACATGTCAGACAGAAAGTCTTTAGGGAGATTGAGAGATGGCCGATCCGACAGTCACTGACGTCTTCAACCAGCTCGTTCTGGTCAACGGGAAGCTCGCGCAGGTTGAGGTCAACACGTCCCTCATGGCGAACCTCAACATGAGCATCAACACGGGGTTCGCGGCGACCGTCGGCCGACTTGACACGCTCGCGGCGATCAACGTCGAGGCGGTGAAGCTCCTGTTCCACCAGACGCGGCAGATGGACACGATGATCTGCATGCTTGAGCAGATCTCGCAGAACACTTGCAGCATGCTGAACGAACTGACAGTTCAAACAAAACTCCAGACCAGCATGGCCAAGGACGTGTCGGTGGTGCGCCACATCGACGAGGCTTCGAATCCGGGCGCGGCGCTCGAACTCGCTCGCCACCAGGAACTGACCGCGAAGATCGAACAGTGCTGTCCCCCGACCCGACCCGAGCCTGCCTGCAAGCACGACCCATGCCAGCGTCCTGGACCAGCGGACACGCCCAAGCTTCCGCAGATCCCGAGCCAGCCGCCGAGGCCCCCCGGCTAATCGGGGCGCGTGGGCGCGACCGCCCGAAAAGTCTGTCGCCAAAGTGGGCGCCCCAACCGCAGTGTCGCTGTAGCCATCGGGGGGATGAGTAAGTGACGTGGACTACCACACTCGAAGTCGTCGACTGCGCGTCGACGGGAACGAAGCTGGCCGGCGCCAAGGTGGAACTGGGTTTGGTCGAAATCGGCCTGACCAATGCGGCCGGTCGGATCGACGCGGTTCTAGACGACTTCAACACCCTTCCGATCTTCAAGGTATCAAAGGCCGACTACGTCACCGACAATTTCGTCCTCGACAAGTCGATCTACGCCGGTACGACTCGGACGGTCTGTCTTACTAATCCAACCACGATCCCGGACGGCCAGGACCCAGACGTGCCGGGTGAGTCCGGCGGCAAGGAGTTCGACAGCGGCGGATGCTTCATCGTTAGTGCGGCCACCGGCTCGGCCCAGTCCGAGGAGGTCGCCGCGTTGCGTGCTCTGCGCGACCGCGTCGCCGAACGCTCGGCGATCGCCGCGTCGCTGATTGACGCGATCTATGACGAGTACCGGCAGTTCAGCCCCGCGGTTGCCGAGAGGCTCGACGCCGACAAGTTCGCCCGCCAGAGCGCGCTGATGGCCGCAGTGCGCCCGCTCCTCGCTTGGTACCGCTTGGCCGGCTACCTGGCACTCGACCGCGACAACGAGCGGGCCCTGAAGGAAGTACAGCAGGCGCTGCGCGACGCCTGCCCGCGCTGGCTGTCGCCCCTCTCAATGGCGCAGCGGATTGCCGCGCTTCGGCGCCGGGAGCCGGTGGCCGACAACGCGCCGCGCACGCTGCGCGAACTGGCGCCGCACCTGCACCGTGCTGCGTCACTGCCGCTTGTCAACTGGGCCATGCTCGAGCCGCTCGAGCGCTGTTGGGTGATCGCCGCCGAGCAGCTCGATTCCGTGCGCGAGGTCGGCCGTTGGCTGGGGGACGCTCCGGTCGAGCGGCTTTGCGCGTTGCCTGTCGGTGACGCGGCGGCGCACGGCCAAGCGATCGCGTCCTTGCTCGCGTTCAGCGCGGGCGACCAGGAGCGGCTGGTGCAGCGCCTGCAAGCGCGTGCCGCGCAAGCCATCACGCCGGCGCCGCTGCCGAGGGCGCAGCCCGGTAAATCAGGTTGCGGTTGCTCATAGGCGCAGGCCGCACCGGTGAGAAGTCGCTGCGAATCGGGCGCTGCCAACTGCAGCGCCCGAGTTTCATGGGCTTGTCCCCGAAAACGGACTCCATGAAGTGATGCTCTAAGTCTTCATGGAGGGACGTGAGATGAAAGCGGGCGTATACGCTGCAGTTTCGTGAGGCAGCGGTGCGTCAGGTGCTCAAGGTCGGCCGGCGGGTGTGGGGGGTGGCTCGCAGCCTGGAGATCTCGGAGAAGACGTTGGGCAACTGGTGCGGACGTGTGCGCACGTTTTCCGATCGCGCGCCTGTGCGCGCTGCTCGCGGTCTCGCGCAACGACTTCTATGCGTGGTGGCGCCGCGCTCGCGCCACACGCTGCCGGTGGCGCCGAACCAGCTCGAGCGCGAACAGCAACACACGCAACCGGTGGGCACCGCAAGTTATCCACCGCCGCACGCTCTGCCTGCGTATGAGGCCCCGCAAGCGCGCGGCGGTGGATAACTTGCTGCCGGGCGCCCTTCATGGCGGGGGACAGGGCCATCATATCGACGACGACGCTCAAGCCTTCTGACGCCCCGAGCGCAATGTGCCGCGCCTCATGGACGTTGGGCTTGGCCGGCGCTTGGGGCGTAGGTTACTTCATCGCGCCGCGCTGGTCGTCCGGCACAGCAGCCGCGTTCGATCCCGCGCTACCCTGGGACGCGCGGTTGCCCTGCGTGCCCGGCCTGCTGTGGGTCTACCTACTCGGCGTGCTGCTTCCGCTGCTGCCGGCTTGGTTGATTCGCGGCGAAGCCTTCCTGCGCACGGCACGCGCCTATGCGCTGTTGATCGCCACATCGACCGCGGCCTTCGTGCTCCTGCCCACTGACGCTGGCCCCCTACGCGCCGCCTGCTACGAGCCTGGAATGCTGAACGCGCTGTTCGCGATCGACATGCGCTCTAATCTCCTACCTTCATTACACGTCGGCTTCGCGACACTCGCCGCGCTATGCCTGCGAAGCGCCGGATCGCGATGGAGCGGTGCGTTGATCATCGGCGCGCTTTTGCAGGCCGCGGCGGCCTGCCTGGTTAAGCAGCACTACTTGGTCGACACGGTGGCCGGCGCGGCGCTCGCCTGTATTGTGCATGCGCTTGCGTTTTGGCGTTCGCCGTCCACCCCCGCGCCGATCCAGCCCAGCTCCTGTAAGTAGAAGACGAGCCGCCCCGCCACCTCGGCCAGCGACGGGTCGGGCATGGCGATGCCGTTGGCGTCGCGTGCGCGGCGGTAGCCCTCGTTGTCGTAGCGCTTCAGGCTCATCGCTTCGATGTGCGGCGCCGAGCGGTTGAAGAAGTCGAGCAGCGCGAAGACCGGGTCGTCGGGCGTGGCCAGCGCATTCAAGCGCGCGATAAAACCCGGAATGTCGTGGTACTCGAAGCCGAAGCCGAAGTCGTGCGTGATCTGCCGCGTCAGCTCGGTCAGGCTGTGGTAGCGGTCGGCGGTGAGGTGGTAGGTGGCAGCACCTGAAAGCGGCTGCAAGGCGATCGCTACCAGGTTGTGCGCCAGCACGTCGGCCGGCAAGAGGCTGATCTGGTTCGGCGTGTCCACCGCCACGCCGTGACGGATCATAAAGGCCAAGAGCCGCGCGGCGACATCGTTCGTGTCACCACGCAGGCTGCGCGACACCGAGATCAGCGATGGCCGGTACATCGCCACCGGCAGCCCTTGCGCGGCTGCGCGGCGCAGCAATCGCTCGGCGACCCATTTAGTTTGCGAGTAGCCAAAGTCCAGCGCTGCCATCTCGTCGTTGTGGTCCGACTCCAGCAGCACGCCCTTGCGCGTCCAGCCGAAGATGAAGGTGCTGGACACGTGGTGCACCGACTTGGGCGGGCCGGCGAGCGCGAGCTCGACCACAGAGCGCGTGCCGAACACGTTGGCCGGCCGCAGCGCGGCGTAGTTGCGCACATAGTCCACCGCGGCGCCGTTGTGCAGGATCGCCGCACGCAAGTCGGTGAGTTGGCGCCACCGCTCGTCGCTCAGGCCCAGGCGCGGCGCGGCGAGGTCGCTCTGCCAGACGACGATGCGCTCCGGCAAGGCGCCTTCGGCGGCACCAGCGGCTTCCGGCCGCACCCGTGCCAAGGCACGGCGCACGCGCTCGCGCGCGTCGAGGTCGTTGACACCGCGCGCCAGCACATAGATCGGCGCGTCCGTGAGGTCGAGCAGTTCGGCAAGGAGGAAGGGGCCGAAGAAGCCTGTGGCGCCGGTCATCACCAGCGCTTCGTGGTCGGCGAGGCCGGGGGCGTGACCCGGTGTCGATGCCGCGAGGGCGGCGTCGGCTTCCGACCCGGGCGCCGCAGCCGTCGACGCGGCCAAGGAGGCCGACGGAGCCGAAGGGTCCGAGGCCGGTAAAGGCAAGGCCGCGTCGCGCCGCATCGCCTCCTGCTCACCGCTGCGGGCCTGCTCGGCTTCGTCGCACAACGCCAAGGCGCATACGCGGATGGAGTCGGCATCGCCTCCCTGCAAGGCGCGAATCAGCGCCAGCGCATCGCGGCAGCGCCAATGCTGCAACGATGGCCCATCGAGCCGGTCGGCCAGCGCCGCCAGGCCCGCGCGCTGCAATTCGGACTGCAACTCGAGCTGCAATTCGACGAGCGCGAGCGAGTCGATGCCCGCGTCGGCGATCGGCCCGTCGATCGTCTCCGGCCAGGCGGCGACGGCTGCGGCGAAGCGCTCGATGATGCCGGTGCCGGACTCTTCTTGCGCCGCGGCAACCCAGGACGCGAGCGGACGCACCTGTCCCGACTCGATCGCCCGTCGCGTGGCCGCGCGCGCGAGCTTGCCAGACGTGGTGCGTACGATCGTGCGCGGCGGCAGCGCCAGCGCGATGCCGATGGCCACGCCGCTTGCCGTGCTCGCCCGTTGCGCGATGCGCGCCAGGTCGGGCAGGCGACACGGGTCGCGCGCCTCGACAGCGAGCACCACGCGCCGCGCATCGTCCTGGTAGACCGCGACGCCGTGGGTGCGCACGAGCGCATCGTTGACCGCGGCTTCGAGATCCTGCGGCTGGTGGTTTTGCCCGCGCACGATGAGCGTGTCGCTCAATCGCCCCCAGACGTAGAGGCCGCCGTCGAGTAGGAAGCCGAGGTCGCCGGTGCGTAGCGTTTTTGGCGCCTCGCGCTCCCGGCCCCAATAGCCTGCGGTCACACTGGGGCCGGCAACGCTGATCTCGCCGACGTGGCCGTCGGGCAGCGGCGACGCACGATCGGGGTCATGCCTCGGCCCTCCTTGGGTCGCATCTTGGCCCGTCCCCAATACCCGCAACGCGATGCCTGCAAGTGCCGGCCCACAGCACGCCAGTTCGACGCTGCGCTCAACGTCTTCGCCCTCCACCGCCTGTGCTACGCCCCGCGCCAGCGCGTCGGCATCGAAGCGCCGGCTGCGGCTCGCGCCCGCGGTCACCGCCAGTGTGGCCTCGGCCAGCCCGTAGGCCGCTCGCAGCACACCGGGCTTCAATCCGCGGCGCGCGAAGCGCTGCGCAAAGCGCCGGCAGACCTCGGGCTGAACCGGCTCGGCGCCGTTGAGCATCACACGCAGGGCCGACAGATCGACGCCATGCAGCTCGCTTTCATCGATCCGGTTCAGGCAGTAGGCATAGCCGAAGTTCGGCGCCGACGCATAGGTCGCGCGCACGGCCGACAACAGGCGCAGCCACAGCGCCGGCCGGCGCAAGAAGTCCGCCGGCCGCAGACCATGCGTGCGCCCGCCCATGACGACGGGAAACAGGTAGTAGCCGATCAGCCCCATGTCGTGGAACTGCGGCAACCAAGACACGCCCACCGGCACATGGTCGAGCAGCGCGCGCGCATTCGCGACCACGTTCGCCTGCGAGACGACCACGCCCTTGGGGTCGGCAGTCGAGCCTGATGTGTATTGCAGCAGCAGCGGCGTGTCGGCATCGGCAGCGAGGCAGAAGGGATCGGCGTGCTGCGGCTGCTCTTCGGTGTACCACAGGGGCAATGACGGGTCGAACCACGCCGCGTCGAGGTACGACGCCGCCATCGCGTCCCGGTGCGTCAGCACCGCGCTCGGCGCGGCGTCGCGCGCAATGGCGCGCAGCCGTACCTGTGCTGCCGTGCCCTCGCGCAGCCGTGGGTGCGCAGCCATACCTTCGCGCGGCTGCGACCGCGCTGCGGTGTCTTCGGCCGCCCCGACGCCGCCCGAACCCCCCACCCCCCCCAACGGCGCCACTACGCCGATGACGCCCAGCCGCGCGCAGGCGAACAGCGCCACCACCAATTCCAGCCCCGGTCGATAAACGAGCAGCGCGCGCTGCCCCCCCCGCAGCCCCTGCGCCTGAAGAAAGCGCGCCAGACCCGCGCTGCGGCGCGCGAACTGGGCGTACGTGTAGCGCTCGGTTTCGATGCCCCGGCCGTCGTGGAACGCGAACAGCAGCTCGTCCGGCTGGCGCGCAGTCCAGTGGTCCAGGCAATCGATCAGGCAATGGGGGCTGGGCAAGGAAGAACGGCTCATGGGGTCTGATCCGGCCGAGCGGAGCGCGAGGGGCAAAGCCCCAGCGGACAGCCCCATCGGACAGCCCCAAACGTCTCACCCGCCCAAAGATAGGAAAAATTCAGCGTCATTTTTTGAAGTATCTCCTCATCCCCCGCCCAGGATCAACCGTAGATTCTTTCCGGGATCCTCTCCCGCGCCCCAATAATCCCCCGCCATCTGATGCCCGCGGCCGGAAATATGCCCAGTAGCCGACGTATTTCCGGCCGCGGGCATGCGGGTTCTCGCCGTGCGGCTTCTGAGGAAGAAGCGCGGGGACGTCCCCGGAAGTGGTGTAAGAGTGTGCGAAGCCATGTTTCGCCGTGGCACCCTCTGCTGCAGTGCAGCCGGCTTCTGACGTTTGGTGAAGTCGTCTTCTGAAAACGACAGATGAATCCGCTGACGGACTTCTTGGCCGGGGGTAGCATGAGGGGCCAAATTGCCTATACCCAAAATAACCGCTAGGAGCTGACATGCTGACAACCGACACCCTGCGCCTACTGCGCCTTCATGGATTCGCCTTGACCTTCTACGGTGGCAAGGCTCTTCACGCCGGCGTGGGCGCACCCACGGACGAACAGACCTGGCGCAGCGCCCTCGATGACCTGGCGGCCTCGCTGACGCGCGACGCCACCATGTCGGCCCAACAGGCCCACGAACTGATCGCCACTATCGAATCCACCTTGTTCGACCTCAACGCGGTTGAGCCAGCCAGCGCCGGCGCAGCCGTGGCCGCCGCCATCAGCAGCGGCACGGCGAAGGTATAGAGCAGTGACAGCGAAGCTAAACGGCCGATGGGGGCCATACGAACCCAAGACGCCGGCGGACAAGGCCAAGGCCCGCAAGCAGGCCGGCGAGCGCCGGCAGAGCCAGGCGCAGGCCCGCGCCTTCCTGGACAAGCACAAGAGCTGCGCGGCCGGCTGCGGCCGTCCGGTGGCGTTCTATGAGGATTCCCCCGTGCCGTCGCTGAAACACGGCGGCTATTGCTCGGAAGAGTGCCAACGGGCCGGCGAGCGCCGCCAGGCGCTGGGCGCGGGCCTCAAGGTGGCGCGCATCTACATGCGCGTGAGCACCGACGAGCAGGACTTGACCAGGCAGGCCGCCATCGTGGAAAGCACGCTGGCCGCCGGCTACTACGTCGCCGGCATCTACCGCGAGAAGGCATCGGGCGCTCGCGCCGATCGCGCGGAGCTGCTGCGCATGATCGGCGACCTGCAACCCGGTGAAGTCGTCGTTGCCGAGCGCATCGACCGAATCAGCCGCCTACCTCTGCCCGAGGCCGAACGCCTGGTGGCGTCGATCCGCGCGCAAGGCGCACGCCTCGCCGTCCCTGGCGTGGTCGATCTTTCCGACCTGGCGGCCGAGGCGACAGGTGTAGCGAAGGTGGTCTTGGAGTCCATCCAGGACATGCTTTTGAAGCTGGCCTTGCAGATAGCCCGCGACGACTACGAGGATCGGCGCGAGCGGCAGCGGCAGGGCGTCGAGCTGGCGAAGAGCGCCGGCCGCTTCACCGGCCGCAAGCCGAACACGAAGGTGCATGATCGGATCGTGGCCCTGCGCACGGCAGGCCACAGCATCCCGGAAACGGCCAGGCTGGCCGGGTGTAGCGAAAGCCAGGTCAAGCGGGTATGGGCGTTGAATAAGGCGTAGGAACGCGAGTGACCTTCAGCGACTTACGCCAAGGACGAAGTGAGCCGCACTCCAGCTCGGCCGACAGGCGCAGGGCGGCGGCATTGAGCAAGCCTGGAGTCGTGTTCTCTGCCTCTTTCCAATGAGCAGGGATCGCGCAGCCAAGGCGATGGTCGTCACGGACTATTTCCATGAAGTACGCGAGGTGCCGCTCGGCCGTCTTGACCTTGATGCGGAGCTTGCTTGCCGTTGTTGGCACCGTCTGGCCCATGCCAACGGACGAAGCAACCGCAATTGCAGTATCTAGGCGATGGGTGGCCTTTAATGTGCTGGCTGGCAGCTTTCGTTCCGGGGTCGGCACGAAAGGCAGGATGCCGAGCTGCCGCATCCTCTTCTGAACTTCGCGCACAGGTCGTTCAAGCACCACTGCAATCAAGGGCAGTTCCGCTTTACCAAGAAGGGCATCTTCTTCGGCAGTCCACTTCAAAGGGCGAGGTTCCATAGTGATTTCGGCCTGGTGAATATGTGAGGACTCCACTATGAACATTCCTGCATTCAGTGACAGCCGAATACTTGTCCATTTTGGTTGACAGCTACTCGGCCGCTTCCAGCTCGCGCAGGCATTCCATGATGGCCGCGCGCTCCAGCGGGTTGAGCTTGGCGAGCTTCGCTTGCCAGCGGGCTTTCTTCCGTTTGATGCGCTCGCGCTCGCGGAAGTTGCTGCCCAGGTAGCGAAGATCGTGCAGGGCGGCCGGCTCCGGGTAGTTCATCCAGAGCCGTTCAATGGCGATGCCGCCGCGCGTCATCGCGTTGAACTCGATGGTGCGCCAGGTCGCCAGGGGCGAGCTGTCGTAGATCGGCGAGTCGTAGCCCGACACCATCACAGCACAGGGCAGGCCGGCCAGCACGTCGAGCAGCCGCACGTGGTCGGCGTCGTCGTACTCGTGCCGGTACAGCTTGCCGCCGCGCCGGCTGTCCATCACGTAGGGCGGATCGACATAGACGAACTCGCGGCCGGTGAAGGCGTGGCCTTCGAGCCAGGCCACCGCATCACCGCAATGCAGCTCCAGGCCGTCCACGTCGAGCTGCTGCCACGCCTGGATCACCTCGCGGTCAATGTCGATCCCGATGCTGCGCGCAGCGGGGCGCTTGCGCTCCAGGATGTTCCCGCCGCCCAGGTGCGTTTCGATGTAGGTGTCGTGGGGCGGAATGTTGTTGATGATCGTCTGATAGACGCCGGCACCGCCCTTGCCGCCGGGATAACGCATGGCCTTCCTTCCCCTGGAGTAGATCGGACGTGGCCAGCATCGTCATAAATGGCGATGCTGTCAAGGGAAGCGGGCCTGCAGCATCGCCAGGAACGGCGATGGAGGCCCGCGCTTTGAATGGGTGTCGGGGTGCCCCCGACTGCTCACCACTAGGCAGGTGACGCAGCCGCTAGACCGAAGCGAGCGGCTTTTCTCCTAGGTTTTCTTGGTGGCTTCGAGTTGTGCGGGTGTGAGCTGGTCGCGGTGGAGGTAACGACCGTCCGGCACATTCGGCGGCGTGACAAGTCGTGCAGGATGCGCCTTTGTCAGTGCCGCGTCACCCGAAAGCGGGCCGGCTACGGCGATCAAGCCAGTAACACTACCGTCATCGGCGAGTGCAAAGGCGGCGACATGCCAGACGGTTTCAACCCCGTCAGGAACGCCGGAGCCGTGGACATAGAACCAATCGGAAGCTGGGATGAGGCTCTTATAAGACACGAAGTTTCTCCTTGCGAATTGCGTCAGTAAGTAGGGACGTAGACAACTTCAATGTCCACGCGCTGGTTCTGATACCGCCCTTCTGGCGTCGAGTTGTCGGCCACGAAGTCGGAAGCCGAAGCGAAGTTGACCATGATCTTGAGCGGCGACACGCCGCGCGCAATCAGGTACTGGCGGGCCGATAAGGCGCGGCGCAGGGCCAGCGCCTCATCGCTCGCGCTCGCGCGTAGCGTGCTGGTACGCCCGCTGATGTAGATGATCGCGGCCCCCTTCGCCTCGGCCAGCAGCTCGGCCGTGGACGCATCCGGCCGGAACGTGGTGCTGCTGTCGGGGAAGGAAACCGAAACCGCAGTCATCACCGGCTCGCCGTAGCTCACGGCGGACATGCCCACCGGGCCGGCGGCCATCGCGCCAGGCGCGAAGGCAAAGGACGCCAAGGAGAAGGTCAGGAAAAGGGCTTTGTGCATGTTGCGGACTCCAAATCAGAAGAACAGGTAGCCGGCCTTGCTCATGGGGATGCGGATCAACCACAGAGCGGCCAGGTGCAGCGGGTAATAGGCGTAGAAGGCCCAGCGCAGGCGAGGCATGGGCAGATCGACGCGAGAGGCGACCAGAAGCAGCGGCAGCGATGCCAGCGCCCACAGATTGCGATTGATGAACCACAGCGCCGCGCAGGCCAGCAGCGCGACGGCCGCGGCGGCCCATGTGGGCCGCTTGCGGTACGACCACACCGCCAGGCCGAAGGCCACGGCAGGCCACCAGTATTCGACCAGGCCACCGCCGACCAGGAACACCAGGCCGGCGCCGACCAGGTGCAGCGTGCCGCCCTTTTCCACCAGGTAGGCGCACGCGGTCACGACCAGGAGCGTGAACAAGACATTGAGAGGCCACCATCCGGCGGCTAGGCCGCCCAGGGCGACGAAGGGCACCGAGGCCACAGCACCGAACACCGCGAGGCGCTTCATCGTGCGCGTGTACGCGCCGCGCTCGAATGCACCAGGTCGAGCCAGGTTGTAGGCCAGCACGAAAACGAAGATCGGCAGCGCCAGGCGGCCCGCCTCGAAGAGAAACGGCAACGTGCCATTGAACAGGTACTTGTTGACGTGATCGCCGGTCATCAGGGCCAGGGCGAGCCACTTCAACGCTTCGACCGTCCCATTGGGCACGTGCTAGGGCTTCATCCGCGCTTGCCCCCGCGCGAGGCATAGGCGCGCAGCACCAGGAAGATGACGTACAGCGCGGGCAGCGACAGCACAAAGGCAATGGGCTTGCCGATCCAGGCCGGCAGCGCCCACAGCAGCAGCCCGAGCGCGAAAATCGGGCCGAGGCCCAGCAACAGCAGATCGAATTGCCCCTTGGCCTGCGTTTCGGCCCACTTGCAATAGGCACTCACGACCCGGCCGAACCCGAGCGTGTAGCGCATCATGAAGGCGTGGAATTTGTCCATGTTTTAGCCGCTAAATCGGAAGGCCCGCCCTACTCCGGCGAGCCTTCGCTTCTGGTGTTGAAAGAGATCGTGCGCGGCACATAGCCGCCCGCGACGTTGAGGGACGGAGCCGCCGCCGGCCTCGCTGCCGGCGCGGCCGCTGGAGCTGCTGCCGGGGCCTGCTGGGCGACTTGCGCCGCCGGCGCTGGCCCGGTCGGCATCGAGGGCACCGCACCGGCTTTCGTCACGTCGAGCGTGACGAACCGGGCTTCGAGCCAATCGGCCCACTTCGTGGCCTTGCGCATCAGGTCGGCGCGGTACACCGCGTTGTACTGCGGCGTGCGCGAGTGATAGTTCGCGGCCTTCGTCCAGAGATCGCCCTTGTCGTTGCGAATGTGCATCCGCAACCGCCAGGCGGCCAGGTCGAACGAGTAGCAGCCTGCGGCCGCTACATCGTCCGCCGTGATCCCGTAGCGCGCCAGGTCGCGCAGGTACGCCGTGTTGAACTGCATCGGCCCCACGTCATGGGTGCCGTTGGAGTTGCGCACCCACTGGCCCGGCTTGCCGCCTTCCTTCTCCGCGACGGCGAGCACGATGTTTGCCGGCACTTCGTACTTCACGGCGGCAGAGATCGAGCACACGACGCGCTCCTGGAGCTGCGGCGGAAGGTCAGCGGCAAAGGGCATGTCAGTAACCCCCCCAGGACGCGCGGCGGCGCTCTTCGTCCTCGCGGCGGATGCGTTCGTTGTACTCGGCCAGTGCCCGGTCATAGTCGGCCGCTTCGACCCAATACCCGCCCCTTTCTGGCGTCCCGACATAGCGGGGCTTAGTGCTGCTGAAATCGGTGTAAGCGTGGTTGGTGTAGGCCGCGCAGTAGTCGGGCATCTGGTTGCTGATGTACGTCGTCCCGTCCTCGTAGCCCTGCCAGAACACCAGCGTTTGATTCAGCGCCTGCGCATCGCACCGGCCAGCGCCGCGCGACATGGCCGACACCAGCGCGGACATTTCCGGCGTCTGGTTCGACACCGGGCACAGGTCGAGGAAGTTCTTGCGCTTCCTGATCGTGTCGGACATTTTCCGCGCGGTGATGCTGAAATACTTGCGCAGCGACGGGGTGCATTCGCTGGGCCGGGTGCCGCTTGCGAGGCACAGGATCGCCTCGCAGGCCAGGCGGGTGTCGCCGGTCAGCACGTCTTGCGCGCTGGCCGTGCCGGCCGAGCAAAGGGCCGCCACGGCGGCGACGATGGAAAGCAGTTTCTTCTTCATGGTCACACTCCTATGGGTTAAGCGGATTTGTCGCTGCGGTCGCCGTCGCGGTTAGCGAACGCGGCCACTTCGGACTCGGGATCGGCAGAGGTAGCGCCTGCCAGGCTGTTGTCGCCGAAGGTCGGCGACGGTTGTTGATCCGGCGTGTCGGTGGCGGCGTCGGCCGAGCTGCTGCCCTGCGCCTTGATGGCGGCGGCGATCTTTCCGCCGGTGGTGTCTGCGATGCGTTCGGCAGCGGCATCGCGGAGGCTGGCGGCCTTCGCGGCCGCGACAGCGCCGGCACCCTTCGCCAAGTTCGCGCCGGCATCGGCCGTCACGCGGCCGGCCTTGCCGAGCGCCGAAGCGGCCGTTGCGAGCAGGCCGGGGTCGGTACTGCCTGGTGCTGCCTGCTGGCCGCCCTGCCCCGCTCCCTGGCCCTGCTGGCCGCCACCCTGGCCGCCCTTCGCGCCGCCGGCGTCACCGCCGCCGCTGGCCTTCTGGCCGCCGCCTTCGCCACCCTTCGAGCTGGAGCCGGCCTTATCGCCGCCGGCCTTGTCGCCGCCCTTCGACTCCCCGCCGCCACCGCCGCCGCCACCACCGCCGCCGCCGAAACCGGCGGCTTGGCCCAGGGGCGTGCTGGTGCCGGCGTCACCGCCACCACCACCGCCGCCGCCGGAGTCGCCGCCACCGCCGCCGCCCAGCATCGACATGACATCCGAGCCGGACGAGACGTTTCCATTGGCCTTGGAGAACGCGGCCATGACCGCCGAAGCACCGCCGGCGGCCGAGGCCGCGCCGGCCGCCAGAGCAGCACCGCCGGTTGCCGCTGCTGCGGCCGCCATGCCAGCGGCACCGAGGGCCGCGCCTGCACCGAAGTTGCCGATGCCGGCACCGCCCACGCTCGCGCCGGTGATGATCCCGGCGATGAGCGCCGGAATCTTGTTGACCAGGGCCAGCAGGATCACGCAGACGATGAGCATCACGCCCATTTCCTTGAGGTTGATCCCGGCGCTCATGCGCGCGTAGTAGTCGTCCAGGAAGGTCTTGCCGATGCCGACCAGGAGCACCGTCGCCATGAGCTGCGCGGCCACGCCCAGCACGGTCTTGTAGTAGTTGATCGCCATGTCGGAAGTCCAACGGCTTCCACCGAAGCCGAGGAAGAACACGCCGCCATAGGCGAGCACCCAGCCGGACGCCAGGAGAAGAAGCATGTTCACGCCGGTGAGAGCGAGCACGACCAGGATGGCCACCGCCATGAGAATGCCGGCCATGCTGTCCACCGGCGACCACACCGAGGACTGATCCATCACCTTGTAGAAGATGGCAAAGCCCACATCGACAATGCCCGATGGAGACAGGGCATTGCCCAGGCCGGTCGCGTTGCCGGCCACCTGGCGAAGCGACGCATAGATCGTTGAAGCGAAGTTCGGCCCGTTCGTCAGCAGCCACCAGAAAAAGCCGGTGAAGATGGTGAAGCGGACAAGCTCCGCGAAGAACTCGCCAATGTCGGCCTTGCGCAAGGCCATCATGCCGAACGTCCAGACCATCGAGATCACAACCAACGTCCAGAAGAGCCAGGACGCGGCATCGGTGATGACCCCGGCCCAGCCGCTGGCGGCGGCGTTGTAGCGATTCAGAACGTCATCGAAGAGGCCCGCGCTGTCCAGTGCTTGGGCTTGTGCGTCCAGGGAAAAGAACGCCAGCCAAACGAGCAGCGGCAGGGCGAGTTTCAAGCTGGCTGGCATTCTCATGCGTCAGTACCTCACCAAGTCTTGGGTTCGCTGGGCTTGAACGAGCCGGCCCGCAGGCACTGCGATGAAAACGCCTGTTGCACGCTCTTATCGAGCTTGGCGATGTTCTCGGGCTTGCAGTTCTCGGCGTTCACTTCGGGCAACGTGACCGGCTCGGGCTTCTTCTCGCAGCCGGCCAGCAGGGCCGCCGCGAGGGCGGCCGCTGCCAGGATCAAGGGATTAAGTCGCATCGCTCCCCCTTACCAATTGCGGGCCGGGCTGGCCCTGTAGTCGCCCTTGCGCAGCGCCTCGGACGAAACCTGCTGCTGGGCTTCACGGTCGGCCTCGGCCTGCATCCGCGTGGCGATGGCGTTCTGCTGCGCGACCAGGAGGCCACGGATTTGCAGAAGCTGGTTTGCCTGCTGGGCCGCGAGCTGGTTGGCGAAGCCGATGGCCTGCATCTGCCCGTTCGCACCTTGCGCGGCCGACTGGAGCCGTTCGAGCTGGCGAGCGTCAGCCTTCAAGGCGTCCTGCTGGCGATCCAGGCCCTTGAAAAGCGCGTCGTTCGCCTTCTTCTGGCTCTCGCTCGCCAGGCGGCGGTTCTCGGCCATCGCGGCCTGTTCGGCCGGCGTGCAGCCGCCGGTGCCGTTGAAGCACGGCGAGCTGCGGTAGTAGGCCACGTCCTGGAACTTGCCCAGGTACGAATCGACGCTGCCGAGCTGGGTCTTGTAGTAGTTCAGTGTATCGACGGCATTCATCAGCCCGTTGATCGTGGTCTGCGCCTGATCCCAGATGTAGGCCGCCGGCGCGGCGGTGTTTTGCAGCATGTTTTCGTACTGCTGCAACTGCGTCCGGTATTGCTCGATCTGCTTGAGGGTCTGGGCCACCGACTCAACGGCGGTCATGATGTTTTGCGCCAGGTTGGTGCCGTCGATGACGGGAATACCTGCCGAGGCCGGCGGCGGACTGACAAGAGCACCGCCCATCAGGGCCACGACGAGGGCCACTTTAGCGGCTAAAAACTTCTGCTTCATGTGCTTTCTCCTGGCGTTAGTAGTCAAAGGCTTGGTACGGCTTCGAGAACGTCATGTCCTTCGTCACGATGACGTTGAAGCGATAGCCGGGGCGGATTTCCAAGGTCGGAGCAATGTTCAGATTCTTGGAAATGATTTGGGCGATGGTGTTGCCCAGCACTTGCCCAAGTGCTTCGCTAAGAGCATCGCTTGCGCGCTGCTGATTGCCTGTCGAGCTGTTGCCGTTGTCCTGGCTCAAGCTCACGGCGGCGATGACGCCCGACATGAGGAAGGCCGAGCCGAACACGCGCAGGTAGTGGTTATTCACCTGGTCATTGAAGCCCGCGTACCCGGCGCTATCCGCGCCCGGCATCGTGCCAATGTCCATCGCCTTGCCATCGGGGAACACGATGCGCTGCCAAGCCACAAGCACGCGCGACTGACCGTAGGCAACATCGCTCGAATACGACCCGACCAGGCGCGAGCCTTGCGGAATCAGCAGATGCTTGCCGGTCGGCGTGTCGTACACGTTCTGCGCGACCTGGGCCATGATCTGGCCCGGCAAGTCGGAGTTGATGCCAGAAATGAGCGTGGCCGGCACCACGAAGCCGGCGCGCAGCTCGAAGGGCGAGCGCGGCGCTTCGGGCTGGGAGTCCAGCCGCCAACGGTCGCCCTGGCCGCTTCCCGCGAACTGCGCGTAGTTCTTGCCCTGGCCGCCACCGGCGGTTTGCAAGAGCTGCGGCGCACCACCACCCACGCCGCCGCCGGCCTGCTGGCCGCCGACGCCCGAGGCGCGAAGCTGCGCGAGCCGGGCCTGATAGGCGGCGGTCGGATCGCCCGATGCTTGCGCACCGATTTGCTGCCGCACAGCCGCCAGGCGGGACAGCATTTCGTCGCGCGTTTGCGGCGTGCCCGGCTGCGCGCCCGATGACCCGCTGCTGCGCGGCGCATCGACACGAACGCCCGTCTTGGCCTTGACCGCTTCCTGGAACATTTGCAGCTTCGCCATGCGGATGCGGTCGGCTTCATCGTCATGCACCGGCTGGCCCAGGTTGCCGCTGGGCGGTGGCGGCGGCGCGTCCAGGTCGGGGCGCGCGACAAGCACCGGCGCAGCCTCTGGCCCGGTCGCCAGCTCCGGCGGCTTGAGCGGCGAGGCCGCTTCTACCGTGCCGCCATCCCTGTCGCCGACGATCTCCTTGGCGAACATCGACGTGTTACCCGCCTTCTCGGCCGCGCCTTGCGCCGGTGCGTTCTGCTTCGCAGCGCGATCCGCCGCGACCAGCATCATCACCAGCAGGAAGGCACCCAGCGCGGCCGCAAGGATGTACATCGGCATGTTGTTGACACGCCGCACGCCGGACTTCTTCGACACCGCGCCCGGCGAGGCGTCCGGTGCCATTTGATCGGCTTGGTCACTCATAGGTCACTCCTTGCGCACCCAATACCCAGCCGGCGCAAAGCTGCCGTCTTGCACCAGGTACGGGCGGGTGATGGATTGATGGCCGACCAACAGAGTCAGGCGGTACAGGTTCGAGTCGCCGGCCTGGTCGAGCACGTACCGCAGCGGCAGAGCCGCCGGCGATGCCGGCTCACTGGCCGCCGTGGCCTGCGCCTTCGCGCTGGCCGGGTTGAACTCCAGGAGGGCATAGCCGCGCTCGCGCAACGTCAGCACCAGGGCCTGGCCGAAGGCATCAGGCGTGGCCTGTTGCAGCTCCAGGCGCGTCTTGGCCGGCGGGTACAGCACGGCGAGCTGCTGCACCGCTTCGCGGGCGAGCTGCTGCTGATCGACCGTTGCGGTCGGCGGGACGAAGTTGCCGTATTGGCCGGTGGTCGCGCAGCCGCCCAGGGCGAGGACGAACAGCGCAGCAAAGATGATCTTGCGCATGGTCACTTCCTCCGGGAGATAGTCACGCGGTCTTGGCTTCCACCAACACCGGCAATCAGGATCGCGCGGTCAAACACCGTGTCCACGATGTAGCGATTGCCCTGCACGCGATAGTTCACCATCACGGTTTCCTCGTCGCGGAAGATGCCGCCCTCGCGGCGCACGACCAGGAGCGTCGGCGCTTCGGTTTGCTCCATCGTTCCGGGCATTTCGATGATGGTCTTGCGGCCATCGTTGAACACACGCACCGGCTTCCAGCTCGCCGAGCCGGACAGGTCATAGTCGAACTTGAGATCGCCCAGGTACTCGCCGGTTTGCGGGATGGTGCGGTCGGTGCGTTCTTGCGTTTCGCGGCGCTGGATCGCGTCCCACTTCGCAAGCGCGTCCTCGGGGTAGGTGAACGAGACTTGCGGCATGTACTCGGTGCGATGCGAGCGCAGGCGCAGGTGATAGGCGCGGCGGTTCGTCGTCACGATGAGGCTGGTTTCCAGGCCAACATCCATCGGCTTGATGATGAGGTGCTGCACTTCGTTGGGGCCGCTGCCGGTGATGGCCGGCTCGACCGTCCACCGGGCCGTGTCGCCCAGGTTGATCGAGTTGACTTGCTCGCCTGGCTGCAAGGCCACGTCGCACACCTGGAGCACCGCGCACACGATGCTGGGCTGCTGCGCGCCGAACAGGAACTTGATCGCGCCATTGGAGCCGGCGACGGGCTTCATGCCGGTGGCAGCGCCCGCGTTCCATCGCTTCGCAATGTCGATGGCCGCGCGCTCTTGAGGCGTCAGCGTAGGGTTCTTGCCGGTGAAATACTTGTCGGCCAGGTCGTCGGCGGCCAGGGCCAGGGTGGGCGACAGCAGCGCAGCGCCCAAGGCGACAACGGAAAAGATTTTCTTCATGGTGAATGTCCTTGGGTTCATTGAACGCGCGACCAGGAGTAGTCCCGCACGTACACGCTTAGGGGGTTGTTCCGAAGTTGCTCATCCGTGGTTTGCGGCGTGACTTCGGCGACGTACACAGTGACCAGCGCACGCCAGATCGCGGGCTTGCCCTTCGGTGTGCCTTGACGGTCGCGGGCGGTTTCTTCCCACTCGACTTGCCAGGTGTCCGGCGTCTGCGGGATGGCCGTCTTGATCTCGACGTTCACCATTTCCTTTTCAGCGCGACGGAACGGGCTGGCATCCGGGGTGCCGTTCAACCACTCATTCATCTTTGGCGTTGCCGGATCGTTGGGCGACAACTTGGCGTACACGCGGAACACAGAGCGGCGCTGCAAGGCCACGTCCGGCGTGACCGTGCGGGCGTCGGTGATGAACTCGGCGACCGTCGCATGGATGACGCGGGCATCGGCCTTCGAGGCCGCTTGCACCGGGCCGGCGGCCACTGTCTGGCCGAGCTTGTCCACTTCCACCACGTAGGGGATGAACTTCGACTGGCTGCCGATGTGGATCACGCCGCCGACGCCGGCGAGCGCGATCAACAGCGACAAGATGCCGATCACTTGCCAGGTCTGGCGAGACGACACGACGCCGCCCACGTGATCGTTCCAGGTGCGACGAGCGGCCAGATAGGGGTTCTCGGCCTCGCCCTGGCGTCGGCCGCCTTCCAGCGGTTCATCGGTCTGCCGAGGGTCGCGCTTGTCGCGTCCTGCGGCCGTGGCGGGCTTCTTGAAGATCAAGCCCTTGAGGGTGTCGGCAAAGCTCATGCGGCCTCCAGGTAGTCATTGAGATTCAGATTGCGGCCGGCCAGCCAGTGATCGACCCACTCATGGCCGAACTTCGCTTGCAGGCTCTTGATGGCGGCGACCGATTCCTTGTCGGACGCGCCGACGAAGGCCAGGGCCAGCGGCCCCAGGGCGAGGTCATAGAGGCGGCGGCCGTTCTCGGAGACGTAGTAGTACTGCCGCTTCGGAACCGCCGTGGCGAGGATTTCGATTTGCCGCTTGTTGAGGCCCATGCGGCGATAGAGCGCCGCCGTGTCCTCGTCGCGGGCATAGACGTTCGGCAGGAAAATCTTGGTCGCGGTCGATTCCACGATCACATCCAAGATGCCCGAGTTGGCCGCGTCGGAAAGGCTTTGCGTAGCCATGAGCACCAGGCAGTTCGCCTTGCGCAAGACCTTGAGCCATTCCCGAATCTTGGCGCGGAACGCCGGGTGGCCCAGCATCAACCAGGCTTCGTCCAGGATGATGACGGCCGGCTGGCCTTTAAGGCCGCGCTCGATGCGGCGGAACAGATACAGCAGCACCGGCAGCGCGAACTTCTCGCCGAGGTTCATCAGCTCTTCGATCTCGAACACCGTGAAGTCGGAGAGCGACAGGCCATCCTCTTCGGCATCGAGCAGGTGGCCCATCGAGCCGTCCACCGTGTATTGCTTGATGGCCTCGCGGATCGCTTCGTCCTGGATCGTCACCGAGAACTCGGAGAGCGTGCGCGCGCCGCTGGCGTGCATGCTCATGATCGCGTGGCCGATCTCGTTGCGCTGCCCTGGCGTGGTGTCCACGCCGTTGAGCGCAAGGATCGTGTCGATCCACTCCATCGCCCAAGCCCGATCCGCCTTCGTTTCGAGGAACTGGAGCGGGCAGAAGGCCAGGCGGTCATCATCGGCGGCCACCGTGAAGTGCAGGCCAGTCTTGCCCTTCGAGCCGGCATTGATTGCGGCCGCGAGCGGGTACATCGACATGCCCTTGTCGAAGGCGTAGATCGACATGCCGGCATAGCGCCGGAGCTGCGCGGCGATGATGCCCAGGTGCGTCGATTTGCCCGCGCCGGTCGGGCCGAACATGAAGGTGTGGCCCAGGTCGCGCACGTGCAGGTTCAGCCGGAAGGGCGTAGCGCCGACCGTGACGCAGTGCATGAGCGCCGGGGCCAGCGGCGGGTACATCGGGCACGGCGCGGTGGCGCTGCCCGTCCAGATGGAGCTTGTCGGCAGAAGGTCGGCCAGGTTCATCGTGTTGATGAGCGGCCGGCGCACGTTCTCGACGCCGTGGCCGGGCAAGCTGCCCAGGTAGGCGTCCATCGTGTTGATCGTCTCGATGCGTGCCGCGAAGGCCAGCCGGTTGATGGCCTTCTCGACCGACAGCGCGGCGGCCGCCAGGCGCTCCCGATCCTCATCCATCAACACGACCACGGACGTGAAGTAGCCGGCGGCCACCAGGCCGCTATTGACCTCGGCGATGGCCGCCTCGGCATCGGCCACCATCGTTGCCGCGTCCTGGTTGACGCTGCCGGTGTTCGTGTTGAAAACCTGGTCGAAGAAGCCGCGAATCTTCTGCTTCCACTTCTTGCGGAACTTGTCCAGGTGCTTCAAGGACTCGTGCTGATCCATGAAGATGAAGCGGCTCGACCAGCGGTATTCACTCGGCAGCTCGGCCAGGGCCGACAGCAGGCCAGGCGTTGACTCCAAGGGGAAGCCTTCGAGGGACACCACCTGGATGAACTTGCGGCCGATCTTCGGAACGACGCCGCCCCACAGCTCTTGCCCGCCGATCACGGCGTCCAAGTACATCGGGTTGCTGGGGAGCTGCACCGGGTGATAGTTGCCGGTCACGCAGAACTGCAACCAGCTCAGGAAGTCGTCATGCGTGACTTCCCTGCCCTCTTCCGTGGCGATCTTGTGGCCCTTCAAGCGCGTGAGCTTGACGGCCGAGGACATGCGCGATTCCAGGCTGCGGATTTCGCGCTTGAACTGCTCGATGAGGCCCACGGTGCGGGCCGTGTGGTCGGGCGTCACCGCGTCATCGTCAAACATCAGCTCAACGAACTTGCGCTGGGCCAGCACTGGCGGAAACCAGGTCACGGCGAATACGAAGTGCCCTTCGTACATCGTGCCCAAGCCCTCGAAGAGCCGCCGGCGCTCTTCATCAATGGCGGCCGACACCGGATCGGTGAAGGTGGAGACGCCGCGCTCGGAGTAGTTGGGTGCCGGCCGGCGCACGGCATCGACATGAACCATCCAGCCGCTGCCCAGGCCCGCCAGGGCCTGGTTGATGCGGAAGGACACCATTTCCCGCTGCTCTTCGGTGCTGCTGGCGTTGTCATCCCCTTGGTACAGCCAGGCGGCCATAAAGGAGCCGTTCTTGCCCACGATCACGCCGTCATCGACCACGGCGGCATAGTTGAGCAAGTCGGCCAGGCCCGCGTCCTTCGACCGATGCTTCTTGAGCTTCAGCTCGGCATCGACCTGACGGATACGGGCAAAGAGGATGAGCAACAGAACCGCACCGAGTACAGCAATGCCAATTGCGATTGCTTCGATCATTTGTATTGCTTCCCTTGACTCGGCGTGTTTTCACGGAAGGGCGTGCTGCGAGCCGGGTAGTACGGCTTGTACCGGCGGTGCCGCAGGTACACGTGTCGCAGCTTCGGGTCGGACTTCGCCATGAGGCGCAGCACGAATAACGCGCCGAACCACAAGGCGATGCCGAACACCGTTGCCCTCACTTCTTGGGCGCTGAAAATCAGCGCCCCGGCCAGCAGGCCCGAGAACATCACCAGCTCGCGGTCGCCACCCATGAACAGGTTTTCTCGGTTGCCGGCCCTACGGATGGGGATCGCGCGCAGTGCCATGACTTACCCCGCGATGTGGCCGCGTTCGGCCCAGCGTGCGATGGCTTCACCAGGGAAGCCGGCCATGTCCAGCGCCGCGACCTTGGCCTGGTGCAGCACGCCATCGGTCAGGGCGGCGATTTCCGCGCCACGGCCGAAGAAGGTGCTCATCATGTTCTGCGCGCCGACCAGCAGGGCCATGACCAGGACGATGAAGATCAACGTGCGGAAGAAGCCGTTGAGTTCGCCGCCGAAGATCAAGATGCCGCCGGCGACGACGATGCCGATGATCGACAGCGCGAAGGCCACCGGGCCGGTGACGCTGTTGCGCAGGTTGGTCAACCAGCCTTCATACGGCAGGGAACCGCCGGTGCCTTCGGAGGCGAAAGCGTGCTGGGGGGCCAGCAGGAAGAACGCCAAGAGGGCGAACATGCCCAGGTAGAACACGGCGCGGCTGTCGAAGCGGAACGCGGGAAGGGTCGATTGCATGGGTCTAAGCTCCTTACAGGGTTTTGGTTGCGTACTGGCCGTTGGCGTAGCCGGAAACCTCAAGGATTTCCTGGATGCGCCGCGAGCCGTCAGGGGTGCGGGCGATATGAACGACCACGTGAACCGCCTCGCCTATCAGCGGTTCAATGGGTTTGGGTGAATCGGGGTGCATGCTGATGAGCATGGCGAGCCGATCAAGGCCCGCTTTGGCGTTGTTTGCGTGCAGGGTTGCGGCTCCTCCTTCGTGCCCGGTGTTCCAGGCCATCAACAGATCAAGTGCTTCGGGGCCGCGCACTTCGCCGACCAGGATGCGGTCGGGCCGCATGCGCAGCGTGGTCTTGAGCAGCGCCGTCATGGTCACGTCGATGCTGGTGTGGTACTGGACGTAGTTCTCGGCGGCGCACTGGATTTCGCCGGTGTCCTCGATGATGAAAACCCGTTCGGTCGGGTCTTGAAGCACCATCTCGTTGATGATCGCGTTCACCAGCGTGGTCTTGCCCGAGCCGGTGCCGCCGATCACCAGGATGTTCCGGTGGGCACGCACGGCGGCAATCAAGGAATCGCGCTGCTGCGCGGTCATGATTCCGCGCTCGACGTACTGCGCCAGGGTGAAGATGGCGACCGCCTTCTTGCGGATCGCAAAGGTCGGTGCGGGCACGACCGGGGGGAGCTGGCCGGCAAAGCGGCTACCGTCTAGCGGGAACTCGCCTTCCAGGATCGGCCGCTGCCGCGTGACTTCCTTGCCGTGGTAGCCGGCAATGGTTTCGATCATGGCTTGGGCCTGCGCGAAGCGAAGGGTGCCGATGCACTTCATCGGCTCGCCCAGCTTCTCCTGCCAGACCTTGCCGTCCGCGTTGAGCATGATTTCAACGGTCTTGGGATCGTTCAGAGCTGCCAACAGCTCCGGCCCCATGTCGCGTTCGAGCTTCTTCTTCGCCCGTTCCTTGATCGTGTTGTGTTCCAGCTTCTGTTCGGTCATTCCGTGTATCCCATGTATGTGATTTGCGTGCTGCCCTGACCGCACGCATTCTACACAGGGTCATACGATATACCGAAGTCTTTTGACGAGCAAGCAAACGGAATGACGGATTGAGTGTTTTCAATCGTGTCCCGAGCTGATCGCAATAGAAACAACGCGGCGCATGCTCCGTGCGCCTCGCACCGAACCTATGGCTTGCGTTGTGGGTGTTCCGGGGGTTGAGCCACCCCGGCGGGCTTTAGCGGCTAAAAAGTGCTGGCTTCTGCTGGCTCAGTTCCTTGCCGCGTCCCTTCCCTGCTTTCTTTCTTGGCGTCCTACCCCCGGAGCTTCTTGCGGGCGGCCTCGCCCCACTTCTTGACGATGAATGCCTGATGCGACGGTAGCACCGCCGCCACTCGCTCGAAACCGGCAGGAAGGCTCTGCGGAGCCTTGCCGCCGGCCAGGGCATCGAGCGTGTCCTTGTCCAAGTCGGTTGATTCAAGCAGAAGGGGCAACGGCGCATCAAGGGCCTTGGCAATGTCCTGCATGACCTTGAGGGACGGATTGGCCTTGCCCGTAGTGAGATCGGACAGGAAGGAGATCGAAACCCCCGACCTGTCCGATAGCTCCTTTTTCGTCATGTGGCGCTCATCAAGCAGCCGCAGCACGTTCGTGAAGAAGATGTAGTTATACAAAGGCGTCGCCTTGCGCATGGGCGGCTCGAAATTTTAGCCGCTAAAGTTCTTGACCTCGAAATTAGGTTTAGCTAAACTCTAGGCTTCATCACAGCCTGGAGAGCTACGCATGAGCCATAACCAATTCCAGTTTATCGGCAATCTTACCCGTGATACCGATGTTCGCCATAGCGAAAACAGCGCCCGCGCCGTATTCGACCTGGCCGTGAACCGCGTGTGGCGCGACCGCGCCGGCGAGAAGAAGGAGCAAACCGACTTCTTCCGCATCAAGTCGTTTGCCGGCCTGGCAGAGAACGCGGGCAAGTACCTTGGCAAAGGCTCCAAGGTGTTCGTCCAGGGCCGCATCGAGCCGACGAAGTTCGAGAAGGACGGCCAGACCGAGTACGGCTTTGACTTCATCGCCGACGTGATCGAGTACCTGGATACCAAGGAACCCGGCGGCAAATGAGAAACGCGCCCGGCCACAGGCCGGGCGTTATGCTAGGAGGACGAAGATATGCCGGACAGTTTCGACGAGCAGGGCTACCGCCGCAAGCTCATCGACGGCGGATTGAGTGAGGCCGACGCGACGGCGCTTGCCCGCCGCTACGCGGCCGAGCGCAACGCGCAGGCCGGCACCGCCGGCGGGGCTTTCCGCCCCGCCGGTTCCCTCTTCGAGCTGCCGGACGGGCCGGCAGCGCCGGAGCCACCGCCACCGCCGCCCAGCGCGGCCGTGGCGCGCTCCGAGCGGATGGCGGCCGAGTCGGCCGAGCTGGCGCGGACTATGGGCCTTCCGCCCGAGCCGCGAACCGTGGTCAACACCTTGGCCGAGAAAGTCAGCGGCGTGACCGCCGAACGGAGAACGCAACAGATGGCGACCAAGAAAACGACCGAGAAGCCGGCCAGTGCCACCGGCGAGCTGGCCGAGCAGGTCAGCCAGGCCAAGCAGGCCGCCTTGCTCAAGCACACGAAGCAGCAGATCAAGGACATGCAGCTTTCCTTGTTCGACCTCGCGCCGTGGCCCGACCACATGCGGGCCATGCCCAACGACTTCGGCCGGTCGGCGATCTTCACGACCAGGAACAAGAAGGTGCCCCGCGCCGCCTTGCAGCGCGAGGCGATCTACCACATCAGCAAGGACGTGGAGATCACCTTTACCGGCATCGAACTACGCGCCGACAGCGACGAGCTGGTGTTTGCCCAGGTGCTCGAATACGCGAAGCGCACGCCGCTGGGCGAGCCGGTCACGTTCACGTTCTACGAGATTTGCCAGGACTTGGGCTGGTCGATCAATGGCCGCTACTACAAGCAGGCCGAGGACTGCCTTTCGCGGCTGCAAGCGTCCGCGATGCAGTTCTCTTCCCAGCGGCTGGGCCGACTGGAATCCGTGTCGCTGATCCGGCGCTTCCGCATCCTGGATCGCGGCAAGCGCACGTCGCGCTGCCAGGTCGAGATCGACACCGAAATGGTGGTGCTGTTCGCCGGCGACCACTACACGAAATTCGTGTGGGAGAAGTACCGCAAGCTGTCGCCCACCGCGCGGCGGATGTTCGACTACTTTGCCACGCACAAGGAGCCGTACCCGCTCAAGCTGGAGACGTTCCGGCTCATGTGCGGTTCGGATTCCACCCGCGTGAAGAAGTGGCGCGAGCAGGTCAGCGAGGCATGCGACGAGCTGCGCGAAAACGGCTTGGTGGACAGCGCCTGGATCAATGACGACCTGGTGCATTGCAAGCGATGACCGCCGCCCTGCCCCTGGAGAGCCGCCCGAGATCGAGGCGGCTTTTTTTCTCGAGCATCGCCGCTTCTGACGAGGGAGTACCGGCCACCTGGTCGCGCGCACGTCGAGCTGCAGCATCGCCATTTCCGGCGATACACGCCGGCGCGGTCGACCATCGCCAGTTCCGACGATGGCGGCCGCCCTGCCCGCCTGGAGCTCGCATCGCCATTTCTGACGATGAGATCCACTCTTTGGGGTAGAACAAGCAGTCGTGTCACCTGCCGCCATTTCGATCACAGCAACGCCAGCCGGGCGTTCATATCGAGATCGAACCGGCCATACGGGTTGACGTGCTCCCAGATCAGCGGCGTCAGGGCACCGTAGTCGCGTGGCGTCAGCTTGCCCTGCCAGTGAGGCTGCGCCAGCACCTTCTGGATCATCAGCGTGTTGACGTAGACCATGCAGTTCTGGATCAGGTGCAGCGCGAGCATGCTGACCTCGTGATCCTCACGGCGGTTGCTCGCCATTTCTCCGCGCCTGGCGAAGAACACGAAGTCGGTGGCGCCATTCCACTGCTCGACCACGTTCAGCCCCTCGTGGATTTCGCGACGCAGGGATTCCTCGTGAAGATAGCGGCACAGGAAGATGGTCTTGATCGCCTTGCCCAGCTCCGCGAACGCCTTGTAGGTCGGGTGCTGCACGTTCTTCTTGGTGAAGCGCCGCAGGATAGCTTCGGTCTCGGCCGTGCCCAGGCGCAATGCCGTAGCGTACTTGATCATCTGGTCGTACTGCTGACGTACCAGTTCCCAGTCGATGGGCCGGGTCAGAATCTGTTGCAGGTTCGCGTAGGCGTCGGCCTTGCCGGTCTCCGGCCGGTACAGCTTCTGCGAGTGGATGGCCTTCAGCCGTGGCAACAACTGGAAGCCGAGCAGACGGCAGAAGGCGAACGCGACCGTGCTCTGGCCGTGCGAATCGACGTACTGGCGATCCACTTCCATCTCGGTGCAATGATGGATCACACCCTCGATCATCGACGCCACTTCTGACGACGACGGCGACTTGAGCTGTGAGTGGATGCACAGCGAGCTACGCTCGACGTGCCAGTAGATCATGACCCCGCGCCCGCCGTAGCGGACATGCCATTGGGTGGTGAGATTCTGGTCCCACGCGCCGAAGTGCTTGGAATCGGAAGCGCAGGCGGTCGTGCCGCTGCCCCAGATGGCCGGGTTGCGGGCGTGCAGCGTGCCATCGGCGACGATCGCAATCGCGCGGCGCATCGTATCGACGCTGATGTAGCGCCGGCGCACGTAGGCCAGGTCTCTTGCTGTCGTGCCCGAGTCCAACCCGGCCATGCGCTGCAAGCCGGCATTGGTGCCGAGGCCGTGCAGGCACAACAGCAAGCGCGGCTGCAATACCGAGCGCTCCATCGTTTCATAGGAGGTAGGGCTTTTCAGTGCGTCGGTGAAGCCTAGCCGCAGATCGGTTTCCTTCACCATATCGAGCAGGCTGGTCATCGGCCAGATCACATTGAGTTCGGCCTTCAGCGCGGTCAGGTTGGGCGGATCGGGCTGCGCATCCAGCGGCGTCAGCGTGATCCAGCCGCCGCCCTTGGGACCAATGCGAACAGATGGGTTCTTCTTCAGTTCGGCATCGAACGTGCTCAGCGCGTCGCGCATTTTGGTCTGCAAATCGGCGATGAAGCGCTCCGCGTCGAGCGGAAGGCTCAACGCCTGGTAGTATTCCTCGCGGTTTTGGTCGAAGTCGGCCGGCAGGTCGTCGTCGGGGTTGCGGTAACGGTTCGCGCCTACCACCCAGATTTCCTTGCAGCGCAATCGCTCGCGCAGCGCTTCCAGCACCGCGATTTCGTAGGTGACGCGGTTGACGCGATCCCGGCCGGCGGCATCTTTCTCCATCACGGCGTCGCGCCACAGGCCACGCACCACGCCATCGAGCGGCACCTCCGCGTCGGACGGGAGGGTATGCACCTTGGTGTCGGCGAAACGCTTCACCAAGTCGAGCGCTTGCATTACCGGGCGGTGGCGGTCGTTGTTGGAGCGGAATTCCAGCGCGGCCAGCAACGTGGGCACCATGCGACGGTAATGCCCTTGATAGGAGTTGCGGATCACGGTGCGCAGCGTAACGCGGTAGGTCGGGCCGGTGGCCTTCCACTCGTTCACCAGGTCGCGCAGCGTCTGTTCGCCGACCACCGGGAACACCACCTCGCGCACCACGCCATCCGGCTGGGCCAGCGTGGCGTCGGCCAGCTCGAACAGCAGGTTCTGCTTGCCGGTGACGCGCTTGAGGTCGTCCAGCAGTTCGCGCTCGACCTTGCGCTCGGCGCGGGCGCCGATCTGGTGAATGGTCTCGATCAGCAGGTCCACCAAGTCGTCGGTCAGGCTACGGGAGCGCAGATAGACGAAGGCCGCCAGCCAGGCGATGCGTGCCGAATCGGGATGGCGGCGCAAATCGCGCGGCACCTCGACCGAAACACGTTGTCGACAGCGTTCCAGATCGCGCGGCGAGGTTCCTTCGAACAGATCAGCGGGTAGGTCAATCTGTCGGATCAGCTCCAGCTTTGCCAATTCATCCTGCATGCTGGCGAGGCTGGGACGGCCAGGACTGCCGCGCAATTTCAGTAAGATCGCAGGTGCACTGCCTGCCGCATCGTCTTGGGTGGCATCGTCGCTACTTGCTTTCTCTGGGCGCAGCAGGTCATCCAGTTGGTCGCGCGTCGCCGGCGACAGCCGTTCGTAAACGCTGGCATGGAAGCGATCCTCGTGAGCACGCAGCGCGGTGCGGGCGAGTCGTTCTACCCGATCAGCCGTGGGTGGTTCGATCCCCAGCTCGCGGCAGCGAGTTTCCAGGCGCTCGATCATCGGCTCGATCTCGCCGCCCACTTCGCCGGCAACGTGATCGCGCAGCCAGGTGGTCAGCATGTGGGCATCGGCGACCGTGGCCTCGCGAAAACCGAAGCGGACGCGGATTTCGGCGCGCAGGCGCTCGGCGGTACGCCCGGTAAGGAAGGCTTCGCCGTCCACCTGCGTTGGCACTCCGAGCTGCTGACTCAGCGCGGCGATGCCTTGCACTTCGACCTCTGCCTCATCGCGTGGAAAACGACCGCGCTCACGGAAGAACGTCAGCAGGATGGCGAAGCCAAGGCGGTTCGCGCGGTTCTTCGTCATCACCAGCTCGCGTTCGGCTGGTGCCAATGCCCACTGATCTTCCGTACTGCCGCCGCCGTCCGCCATGCCGCTACGTTCCCGAGTGCCTTGACTCGGGCCAGCCGACCCGAGCGAGGGTTTCGATCAACGTGGTGCGCTTGACGCCGAAGTTGCGGCATACCGCCGCCTTGGACATGCCGCCATCGAGCGCGGCGAGGATGGCATCGAGCTTCTCGCCAGTGATCGCGGCCGGTCGGCCGCCGATCCTGCCGCGTTTGCGTGCGGCGGCCAGGCCAGCGACGACGCGCTCCTGGATCAAGGCGCGTTCGTACTGCGCAAGCGCGCCGAATACCTGGAACAGGAATTCGCCCGATGGCGTCGTGGTATCCAGATTTTCCGTCAGCGAGCGAAACGCCACCTGATTGTTCTTGAGCGTGTTCACGATGGCGAGCAGGTGCGACAGCGAGCGGCCGAGCCGGTCGAGTTTCCACACCACCAGCAAGTCGCCGGGCCTGATGAATTCGAGCGCCCGCGCCAAGCCGGCACGGTCATCCTTCGCGCCAGAAGCGTGATCCTCGAACAGATGGCGCAAATCGACGCCGGCAGCGAGCAAGGCATCGCGTTGCAGGTCCGTGCTCTGTCGGTCGGAGTCCGACGACACGCGCATGTAGCCTACCAACATAAGCGGATAACCATCAAAATCATGTTTCCGTATGGTAGATCATGGCGATAGGGTTTTCCGTACAATTTTGAGACCATCCTGAGCTTGGTGCATGCGACTGTTGCAGGCCTGTCGCAAAACAAGTGTTTTCCGACAGGTCTTGGCATAGCGCAGGCCCGCCTTGCAGCGTTCTGTGAGTAGCGCTTAGTAAAGACGACGTATATACTTTGTTAGTATTAAGTGGCAGGAGGCCCCGATCATGTCAAAACAAGCCGTTTTCACGATGAAGCTGGAGCCCGAGTTGCGCGCCGAGTTCATGGCCGAAGCCGAAGCGGCCCATCGCCCGGCGTCGCAAGTCCTGCGCGAGTTGATGCGCGAGTTCATTCAGAGCCAGCGCAAGTCGCGCGAGTACGACGAGTTCCTGCGCCGCAAGGTCGAGGCCGGCCGGGCTTCAATGCGCGCTGGATTGGGGCGATCGAACGATGAAGTTGAGGCCGAATTCGCCGCACGGCGTGCCAGTGTGGCGAGGCAGTCGTGAGAGTTGTTTGGACGCCCGAAGCGCAGCAAGACCGTGCCGATGTGTGGGACTACATCGCAGCCGACAATCCGCGCGCGGCGGCCCGGATGGATGAGATTTTCAGCGATGCGGCCGCCCGGTTGACCCAGCACCCCATGTTGGGCAAGCCGGGAATCGTTCCTGGCACCCGCGAGTTGATCCCGCATGAAAGCTATCGCCTGGTGTACCAGATCGACGGCGAAACGGCGTGGATACTGACGCTGGTTCACACGGCCCGCCTGTGGCC
>Ga0209480_10000105_pt1 | contig 79273 bp, 67 predicted proteins | sample JI61114C2DNA_FD_187501 | JGI IMG/M metagenome (GOLD analysis project Ga0209480, IMG submission 187501) | Wastewater effluent complex algal communities from Wisconsin, to seasonally profile nutrient transformation and Carbon sequestration -... | ecosystem: Engineered > WWTP > Effluent > Algae...
CCAAAGAAATTCACTTGGTCAACATATCTTTTATAGATATGCTGGCAGGCGCACTGGGAGCGGTCATGATACTCTTTATCATCGTACCTAAAGTGTCCTTTTCCGATCTTGAAAAGATCAAAACACTAGATTCACTTGCCATCAATAAAGCCAACATGGATAGCATGCTTGTTTCCCTGAAGTCTGTAGTTCCTGAAAAAGAATATCAAGACCTTATTCAGAGTTCGGCAACCTTGCAAGCTTCCATTGAGGCACTCAAAGTGGATGTTGATAATGTTCAAAGTGCCTTAAAGCGAAAAACAGATCAATATAACAATGTTGCCAAAAAATATGATCAGGCGATGACAAATATTAATAGCCTTAATGCACAGCTTAAGAATGCCCCTAGTGCAGCCCAATACAATAAAATGGCAGCAGAACTTAAAGCTGCGAAGGCGGCCAAAGTGGAAAAACTACCTTCCAAACCAGCACCGAGTAACAAGCCGATAGCTTCTGCACCGGTCGTCTCAAGTAAAAAAGAGCCTGATGCAGCTGCCGTAAGGGATGAAACACCGGGTATCGGCGATGCCATCTTTGGGATAGATCCTCCACTGACCATTATGATCAATTGGGAAGATAAATCGGATAAAGTACACCTTTACATGAGGCAAAGTGGCACGAGCAACTGGGTATTCTATCAAACGAAAAGAAGACGTGCAAGCTTTGGAACTTGGGACAACAGTTTAAGGAAACTCACCAGCAAACCATTTGAAGCAATCGTACAGAAAGACCAATTGGTGCCAGGTACATATGAGATTTACGCTCAGCCACAGACAGCTAAAGCAGGTAGCGTGGATGTGACAGGATTTATCGCAATGAAACTACCGGATAAACCCATCAAGAAGTATAACCTTTCTGCTAAGAAAATCAATATTTCAAAACCACCTTATACAGGTAGTTCTACAGAGACATTGTTGGGAAGCCTGACAGTAACTGCGGACGACATCACCTGGAATCCAAACTAAACAATCCAAAACTTAATAACAAACTAAAAATTAAAAACAATGAATACCAGAATAGCAAACTTGATCTTAACCGTTATCATCACCACAGCTTTAGGCCTTATTCTTTCCATCTCATATTCTTATGCTCCAACGAGATTGTTAAAATTACTTGGTGGAGAGATGCCGCATGGTCTAATTCAGATGGCTACTTATTTCTTCTTCTTCTACGGAATGTTGGAAGTCCTCAGGTTTTACAGATATGTAGATTTTCAAAAGAAAGGATTAGTGCTTAATCTGCTTCCAGAAAAAGAGCAATTCGTAATATCTGCTGATGAGGTGAATGATCTAAAACTAAAGATGGTCGATCTTGAAAAAGGGCATCCTTATCTTATCCTGGATATGATCAAAAAAGCATGTACCAAGTTTCGATCAAACAAAAGCGTCGGTGAAGCACTTAGTATCGTCACTACACAAACCGAGATTAATTTAAGAAACACAGATTCTGAGCAAAACCTGGTCAAATACTTCGCATGGGCTTGCCAGTCCATTGGTTTAGTCGGTACGGTATTGGGTATCGGCATGTCACTTCAGGCAGCCAATGAGATCTCCAGCCAGGAAGGTATCGACAAAGTAACAGGATTGCTAGGTGTCTCATTCGACAGTACTTTGATGGCCTTGTTCTTGAGTATTATACTTATGTATGCCTATAGCCTTGTGTCAGAAAAAATAGATAAGCTACACAGTGACAATGAAAACTATGTCATTGAAAATCTTATCAACAGGATCTACAGCAAATAATATTTAAAAAAGCCAAGACCGTGCTACTACAATTTTCAGAAATAACAGATATCGGGGCCAACAGGACGTCGCAGCAGGATAGCATTTTGTCTATTCCTCAACTGATCCACAACAATGATTCCCTTACAGATCAAGATTATTACGATGATTCTAATGCTTCCATATTTGCAGTAGCTGATGGCATGGGTGGGGGAAAAAGTGGAGACCTGGCATCACAATTGGCCATAGAAGGTCTTAGTGAATATGTTTTAAAGCACAAAGAACTCTTACCTAATGATTCTTACTCACTTATAAATAGTGCAATCTATCATGCTAATGAGCAGATATTAAGCCACCTGAATTTTCATCCTGATGATTTGAGTATGGGCTCCACCGTAATGATGGGGCTCATACAGGATGAAAAATTGTTCATTGGCTGGGTTGGAGACAGCAGGTGTTATGGCCTAGACAAACTAGGCGAACTCACTCAATTGTCCCATGACCATTCTTTTGTTCAAAGCCTTGTAGATGAAGGTAAGATCACACAAGAAGAAGCATTTGACCATCCAAATCGAAACATAATAAATCAAAGTCTTGGAATGCCATCGATCATTCCATCTTTCGAAATGTTTGAACTAAATAGCTTCAGCAAAATATTACTTTGTTCTGATGGATTGAATTCTATGCTCACCGATACAGAAATACGGAACATACTACTAAAGGATCTTCCAGTAGATCAGTTAAATCAGCAACTAGTAGATTTGGCAAATGAAAAAGGAGGAGATGATAACATATCTTCTATTCTTATTCATCTGTATCCCAAAGAAAAAATAAAAAATGGGACTTCTGAATCGCTTGTGAATCCAATTGTCAAACCTTTTAAAAGAAAAACCACATGGATTTTAACCTTAATTAGTATTTGTCTTATTTCACTTTTCGTCCTCGTATTTAAATATCAGACCAAGCAGAGTTCCACTTTAAAACCTGCTAAAATTGAAGAAAGAAAACAGGCTTCAATTAATGATAATTTAAATACAGACAATTCCCTTCCGGCGCAAACTGTGGCTAACCAAACAACTAATCAGGATACCATATCTAACAGTAATAAAAGTTACTATATCAGAATCAAAGTATTCTCTAATAAAAAGCAAGCTGATGCGCTCGCCAAAACTTTGGAAGGAAAAAACGATCAGCTTAATTATGAGGTGAGATTGTCAGGTGAAGGGCTATATGAGATCTGTCTGCTAGACTTCAAATCAAAAGATGATGCAATGAAGTTTCTGGAAAAGAGCGCATATCCGGATGCAGTAATTCTCTATAAAAATGTAGTACGATGAACATTTCAGAAATATTTCACAATCGATACGAATTGATCCAAAGAGTTGGCACCGGAGGCTTCTCAGAGGTGTGGAAAGCACATGATATGCGCTCTGGCATGGAGGTAGCTATTAAAATATTTCGCAAACAAGACGACGAAGGAATATCATTGTGTAAAGAAGAGTATCTCAAGGCTTTCGAAATGTCTCATCCTTACATCATGACGCCTTTTCATTTTGATGTGGATCACGACAGACCTTATCTTGTCATGAAATACTTAACTGGAGGTACACTGGCTGCAAAAGAAGGTAAATTATCAAAAGAGGAAGTGAGGCGATTGATCACCCAATTGTCATCAGCACTACAATACCTGCATTTTAAGACAAATCCTATTATTCATGGTGATCTGAAACCCGATAATATCCTCATCGACGAAATGGGCAATTTCTTTTTGACAGACTTTGGCATCAGTACCAGACTTCAAGAGAAATTTACTGAGACCATGCTGATGTCCTCACAGTCTAGTTTGGGTAAAGGCGTCACACCAATGGCATACCGTTCTCCGGAACATTTTAAATATAAAAACTGGTCACAACCGCAACTAACCAACAAGGCAGATATATGGTCTGCTGCGGTCACTATATATCATACTTTATACCAACAATTGCCCTTCAATGGCGAGGGAGGACTAGGTCAATTGATTATGATGAGAAGCGGAAATCATGAATTAGAAGAAGTGCTTGACTTTCCTGAGATCGTTGAATATGATGAATTTATTCCTTTGTTGACTGCTTGCCTTGAACTTGACCCAATGGATCGTCCATCTATACTTAATACAGAAATATTACCAAAACCTAAGTCAGAAATTGGTGATGAAAAAGTGTTGACGGCGACACCATTTACTCCGGGAATTCAAAAAACAGAAAATAAGAGAGAATCAAATAAATACATATATATATTACTTCTTTTTTTCGTCTTGACGGCCATTGCTATAGCTTTTACATTTAAAAAAGATGGTAATCCTTCCTTAAATGATCAAATAAGATCTGAACCCAACGCGCAACAAGTGATAGAAATATCTGACGACACACTGACGCACATGGGTCTTGTAGATCCTACTGGGAGAAATGATAAAGAGCTCACTTCATCTCAAGCCAATACTGAGCCAATAACAGATAATTTAAGGAAGCATTCTAATTCAGAACTCAATACTCTTAAAACAAATAATAAAATTATTCAACAAAATGAAACAAATACAAACGCTGATCTATCTCAAAATAATGTAATGACTCCTGAAGAGAAAGTCAACATTCAATTACCGGAAACTAAGACACCATTAGAAGAGAAAAAGATTGCAATTCCTGAATTAAAAGAACCAAATAAAAGCAGTAAAACTGCAGTGATCAAACCAAATATTTCCATTCCGTTGATGTTGAATGAACAGATAAATAATTCAGATAATTACAAATCAGGATCAAAGATATCCTTCATTGTAAATGAGGATGTGATTAGTTATGGCGACATAATTATAAGAAAAGGGACTGAGGTCTTTGCTGAAGTAAAAAAGAAAGGTGATAAAAAAATAAGTATAAGATTTCCTATTGTCTACACTTCAGGAGGCACAAAATTAAAAGGACTGAATCTGGACAATTTTGAGATAAATATTGAAAGTGACAAAAAAGGTAAAGTGTTCCGACCAGTAACCTCCTCCTATCAAAAAAATGTATTAATCAATTAAAATATAAATGATGAAAAAAATTAAATACACGTCTTTAACAACTACTGCCTTGTTCATAATTTTGTTTAATTTAAGTGCAATTTGCCAGGACAGTTATCAGTCTTCTACTTTCAATGGTTTTGGAATTAGAATTTCAGCATTAGGAGATTTTTGGAAAGGAGAAATCATTACAGACAAATCAACATTTGGAGGCGGTATCGATGCGACAGCAATGTATGGTATTGGCGAGGTGATTGGTATTTATGCCGGATATCAAAATATATTTCCGGTATCGTTAGAACCCAGCGAAATTGGATATTTGATCTATACAGACAAAGTAAAACATCAAAATTTTACTGCCGGATTGATGGCACATTTGGGGTCAACCTCAAGCAAACTAAGATATACTGTATTAGCAGGAATTATGGCAGCACAATCAACTACAGAAATATTGCAAGATCAATTTGATATTCTTTTAGATATAAAATTAAAAGGAGTCGGATTAAATGCGGGAGTAGGTCTTGATTATTTCGTCTCTCCATTCCTTTCAACATCACTTTATTTTAATTACAATTCCGGTAATTATAAAAATTCAGAATATCTCGGAATCACATATAAGGAGTCACTTAAATGGTCTCGACCACAAGTCGCATTGGGTATAAGCTACCACTTTGCAGGCAGATAATTGTTTAATTGTACAAAATAAAAATATCATGAATCTATATAAATTAACATTGCTACTAATAATTTCCATTTCACTTACTAATTGTAGCACACCAGACAAGGAGACTTCGTTATTAGAACCAAAGTTCCAAAGATGTTACATGTCGAAAGAATTTGTGAATAATCTTCTATGGAAAGAGGTGATTTATGAGGACGATGGCTCTTTCAATATTGATCAGGTATTGTATTATCAAAATAATATAATTCGTCAGGATTGGACAGAAAGCTACGATTATAAAGATGGTAAAATTAGTCGCAAATCTGACGCATACACCTCATGGGAGTATGCCTATAATGATCATGAAGATCTTGCTTCTGTGATCACTTGTGACAATGCTTCCGGCAACTGCTGCACCAGCACTTATGTATATGATTACGACATTAACAATCTACCTCAAAAGATTACAACTTCTTGCAATGGAGGAGGTGGTTACTCAGAAACCTTTGATTACACCAATCTTGACAGCAGGTCATATTTTTACATTTATCAGGATGCGAACGAAACCAGCCTTAGCTCATATCAAAAATTTGTTGAACAGTTTATCGATCCGAATGCTTCATTATTCCCTGATGGAATCAATTATTATGTAGATAGGATCATTGAAGATTATAAGTCCAAACAATTCATAGAAAAGGTGATTGATCCTGGTGACTTAAAGGGTCGCTATCCAATTAAAGTAAATGAATTTATTTACAGTTTACCAAATTTCCAACAAACAGGTCAAAATGTCTATACCTATGAATATGTAGGTTGTGAATAAATATTCATTATATTTATTCGATATATCAATTTAATGGCGGATAACTTTCGATTTAACAAATACTTTTCGGCACCAGTCACGCTTAATATTTATGCGTGGCTGGCTTTGTCATTTTTAATTTTCTGGGTTATCAATCCCGGTAATCAGAATATGGAATTCAAGGTTATACTCTTGGCCTCTCTAAGTATTTTTTCTTCTGTGCCCTACTTCGTTACAAACTATTGGCTGATTCCAAAATTTCTTTACACAAAGAAATTTTATGCATTGGTCATTCTGACTGTTATTTCTATCATTGTATGTGCCTTAATCTGTATGTATGGAACTATGTATTCAATGACTTATTACATACCATATGAAGAATTAATGCCTTCTTCTGAATATGTTATTTACTATTTTCACATATACTTTTGGAATGCCTTACTTGGGACTTTTTCTGCCGGTGCTGTAGCATTATATTTCAGTAAGAATAACATTGAGAATCAATTTGCAAGTGTTCAAAGTGAAAAAATACAGGCAGAGCTATTATTTCTAAGAGGTCAAATCAATCCACATTTTCTCATTTCTGTCATGGATACACTTCAGGATAATATAAACGAGGAGGGTATAAAAGTACAGGAATCTGTTTCGACTTTCAAAAATTTACTTAATTATCAATTATTTGAATGTAATAATGATGAGATTAATATTGAAAAAGAAATAGAATATTTGGCAAGTTATATTAAAGTGCAATCCAACAGAATGGAGGTGGGGTCAGATATTCAATTAAATACAACCGGAGTATTAACTAATTTTAAAATTGCTCCATTGATGATTTTGCCATTAATAGAAAATGCATTTAAACATGTTTCACATTTCAATGAACCTTACAAAAATAAAATCTATATAGACATCTACAGAGATAAGCCAACGGAACTCCTGATCAAAGTCGCAAATACATATGAAGACAACAAGGGATCAAAACATCTGGTAAAAATTGGAGGCATCGGGCTTGTAAACTTAAAACGTAGGCTAGAATTGCTTTATACCAATACGCATGTATTTACGACGAAATCTCTAAACGGTTTTTTTACCGCTGAATTGTTATTGATAATTGATTAAAGCCAAAGAATGAAGTGGAATAAAATACACATTTGGGCTAAAAAATATAAGTTACTCCATGTATTCTTCTGGATTGCTATAATTGCAATGAATTCTTTTGTCTATTTCGATTCTGATGTGCCTCTAATGGCTACTCTATTTGAAAATATAATGATGGTCATGATAGGCTTTGTACCCTTTTATTTTACAGCTTATTATCTTGTCCCAAAATACCTATACCAGAAGAAGTTCATAATTTTCTTTTCTATAGTCACTGTTATGGCCATAACTATGACACTGACCTATCTTTTATACTATTATATCAACATATATATATTTCATCTAGATGAATTCCGGGAGACATTTAAATCAAATGTTTTCTTCAATTTACTCCAACATTTCTTTATTATTTTCTGGACATACATGGTACCTCTTATCAGTTCAGGAACAATAAAGGTAATGTCTGACAGATTTCGATCAGAAACAAAATTAAATGAAATTAGGGAGGAAAAACTATTGACTGAATTAAACTTTCTAAGGAGTCAGATCAATCCGCACTTTCTGTTCAATGTGATGAATACAATTTATTTTCAAATCTCCAAAGAAAATAAAAAAGCAAGGCAATTGGTGGAAATAATAAGTGATATGCTGAGATATCAACTATACGAATGCACTGCGCCGAAGGTTGATATAGAAAAAGAGTTCGAATATTTAAATAATTATATTTATATAAAAAAATTCAAAAAGGGGTTCAGAGGGAATATTGAATTAACTATTGATCCTGATGTAAGGTGCAGATCAATTGCCCCGCTTCTGATCCAGCCCATTGTAGAAAATGCTTTTAATTACCTTGAAATAACCCGTAATAATAAAGTCATGTTTTTTAACATAACAAATTATGAAAATAATGGCATTCTCATTCAAATATCAAATGAAGGTGCGGCCATACCTAATGGCTCCTATATAACAGATGACACACAATTAATTAATTTTAAAAGAAGGCTCGAAATATTATATCCTGATCAGCATTCATTTGCCCATCACAAAGATAAAGCACACTATTTTTCAAAACTCATACTTAATCATGGATAAAATTAAATGTTTAATTGTAGATGATGAACCAATTGCCCGAGAAGGTCTTGCTGAACATGTCGAGCAAATCGACTTTTTGAAATTAATTGCAACTTGTAAAAATGCCATTGAGGCAACCAACTGGATGCAAAAATCTGATGTTGATCTTATTTTTCTGGACATTCAAATGCCAAAAGTTACAGGCATTGAATTTGTTAAAAATTTGAAAAATCCGCCGTTGACAGTATTTACCACAGCCTATCCTGAATATGCTATTGAAAGTTATGAACTGGATATAGTAGATTATCTATTGAAGCCAATTAGTTTTCCAAGATTCATGAAAGCAGCACTGAAGGCGAAGGAGATCCTAGCCCAACATGAACCACAACAGATCTCTAACGATGGTTTTTTCTTTGTAAAATGCAGTCAAAAGATAGAAAAGATCATTGTACAAGAAATAACTTATGTAGAAAGCATGTCTAATTATGTCATAATTCATACTAAAGACAAAAAATATATGACATATCTGACTTTCAAAAGTGTCGAAGATCAGCTACCGTCTGACCAGTTTATTCGTATTCATCGTAGCTACATGGTGGCCTTGAATGCGATTAAGACGATTGAAGGAAGCGACCTGATCCTCGAAGGAGCTACCCTCCCTATTAGTAAAAACTACAAGGATGAGGTAATGCTGCACATTGAGAAGTTTTTATTTAAAAGGTAAAGAAGTATCAAAATTATTTGTTCTGTTGGTTAAAACCAAAGGCAATTTAGCCACTCATAAATGCATGAATGAGGCTTTTTATATAATACGAACTATAGTTTTGTTAGATTCAACTTAATGCTTAAACATTTCTATAAAGTGAAGCAATAAATTGCATTTTAATTTATATATACTTTTTAGCAAATAAATATTTTAAAACATTGCAAATTCGTCCTTTCGTGCAATTTTAAAACTTTTGAATTTTTAATATATCAACCAGTCTTATTTTATCTTTTAATTTAAGAAAATAATTTCCTGGTATTTCAATATCTAATTTAATAAAATTACCATTTTCAATATTAAATTTTCGAATCGTTCTGCCATAAATATCAATAATATCAAAATCAAGTTTGTTGGTATAATCTTCGTCCCATTTGATCATAATTTCATCTTGAAAAGGGTTCGGAAAAGCTTTTAACCCAATATCATTTATTATTCGGTTTGCTTTTGATAAATCAGGCTTCCCTTCTGACGCTCCAATTGATCGCAACCCGGCATAATTAACTACATAATAGTCAATTACAGGCAACATAGAATTAAATCCGGTGGCTATGGCAGGACTATTTTCCAACAATGTAAATGCTTCAAGTACCACATTTGCAAATTCAGGATTACTACCAATGATGTTATTATCATCTGTTACCGGAATACCATTTGGCGTACTATTTCCTGTATTTTCATAGTTATACCACAAGTTATTGCTCATTAAAAAAGTCTCAGGAGCAGTATTTGGACCGATATTGCAATCCGTACTTACAGCATTGCTTTTATAAATTATATTATTTCTGAATGAATTATTTCCACATGGTTCAAAGCGATCCGGATCAACAGTCTCCTGGAGAATGCGCATCACCCATTTTTCAGGAGAAACGATCGTATTGTTGATCACCTCCACCCTCACACATCCCACAAATGCAATCGGAGCAACAGAACCAATAAAAATATTGGAAAAAACCTGAATATCTGCGGCTTCAAAGGTAGCGTCTATTGGCCTGAAAAATTCGAGACCTGTCGAACCACCCAGATTCAAACTTCTCTGTCCACAGTTTTTAAAATAATTTCTCTGTATAGTAAGGTATTGTGTTCCGCCTTTGGCTTGAATGGCATTACTTCCCAAATTTTCGAATAAATTCTGTTCAATTATTCCACGATGACAACCCACCATATCAACACCACTTCCTCCTGCAGATCCATTGATAAAATCACAATGGTTGATCAAAAAATCGTTCACCCCTGACATTTTCAACAAGTCATTATTGCCGGATGCATTAATATCTCTGAAAATACATCTTTCGAAAGTGATGTGATGGGAAGGGGTATCGTAACTTCCTCCATCATCCATATTAAATCCATTTCCGGTTTGTTGTTCAAATACGAATCCTTCAATTTTCAAATAGGCGGCATCGCTCAATTGCCAGGAATTAGTTCCACCTTGTATAATAACAGAACTGATACCTTCAGCCCTTATATATATTAGCTGATTGCTTGTCCCTTGTAGTTCATTGACAAATTCGCCACCCGGATAAGTGCCGGAATGAAATAGAATCGTGTCGCCGGGCACAGCATCTTGAGCTGCATCCGCTAGAGAATTATAGGTCTGGCCTAGGCCAACATGTAGGGTAACTGCTTTCAAGGATGCCGCGAAAAGGAAAGCAAGAATTAGGGAAAATAAGTATTTCATAACAACAATTTTTTGGTTGTTCAAAATTAGTAAAAATATAATGTCTATAACAATGAGAAATGGAATTGGTGTGTATATCAAATTGCAGAACCCCGAAAAAGAAAAGACTTAGCGAATAAAGATTCCTCGCTTTGCTCGGAAAGACGATCAGTGTCTGGCGTTTTTAGGGGGGGTGGTTAAGTGGTGGCTCCGCCACCGCTTAACCACCCCTCTAAAATAGATTATGGCGTCATTCCGAGTGAAACGAGGAATCTAAATTGATGAAGGTCCATCTACATTCTAACCCGTCTTAGCTTGTAGGACGAGCTTCTACCATCTAACTTTATTTTACAATCCGATATTATCGATAGTAAAGAAGAATTTGACTACCGAAACTTGAGTTATTTACTTGTGCTCAACAAATTGCATTTTTCATTCAGCCACGTAGCCGCTTTCTTTGGGCAAATAAAGTTTTTCTACACTATTTAACACACCACCATATCCGGACTTATGCTTTACAAAAGTATCATAACCAAAATCCTTAGAGAGTCTTTTAAATGAATTCTGAAATTCCGGCTTTAGTATTAACTGTCCACCTTTAGAAATCAATCCCCAATTCATACCAACTCTGAACTGCAAGTAAGGCAATTTCTGGTCATAAATAAATGACAAGGCCGTCATGCCTTTGTACTCAAAACGTGTGTTGCCATCCATGTCCAGTAATTTAAAAGAGCCATCTTCCGGATTTTGGTAGATAGCACTTACTTTCTCTCCAGAATCAATTGTCACAGGCTTGAGATTATACGCACCAAATTTCTCTGCTAAAATATCCCATAGTTTTTGTTGATTTCTGGAATTGTAATCACTTTGAACAGACACCATTTCTTCCATGTCAAAATAATCAGGTGGTGCAGAGATTACTTCCCCAAAAGAGTTATAGTAGGTATACTTCTCCAAATCGCTGCACTCATAGTAATAAGTTTCATTTGAGTACACTATTCTTACAAACCCACCTTTCCAAATTTTAGCAACATTATTGTGAAATAAGATGGTGGTAGACCCTGTTTGGTTTGATTCTAGTGCAACAAGACCTCCTTGACTATTAATATTTGTGAATTTCTGCCGATGAATGATATTGCGGTAGCGAATATCTACCACTTCTACTGAATCATATCCAATCTTACAAAAAGCAAATCTTTTATTCCCATCATATTCAAGTTGTGGATACTTAGCCGGTATTATTACTTCACCCTTCTTGTCCAATAGACCATATAAAGGTTTTCCTGCTCCATTCTCAAAAATTATTTCCGTAAAAATTGCACAGTTGTTTTCCCATTGCCTTGGAAATAAATCAATGAAAGCATATTTGGGTGGCAGTATTATTTCTAATTTGCTGTTGATCAATCCAAATCGATCTTGGTAAGAAAAAGGATAAACGGTTTGAGCTGAAGTAAATGAGATACTTACATGAATAAACAATACAAGAAGAAATAAATGCTTCATTAATAGATCTATTGATAAAAAGTAATGAATAAGAAGTATTAAAAAATTAAAGCTGCTAATTATAATTTTCCAAATCATTACAAATTTACTTCATTATTCCGTAATTGATCATTCAAAACTAAATTATATACTAATTGCAAATAGAAATGTCCATTTTAAAATTTGCTCTTATAATGTTTGCTGTTTGTAGTTTGTTGTTTGACAAAGGGTTAGATATATTATGTATATATTCTTCTGATTTTTTTAATGGTCAAACCTATTTCCTTTGAGTATATATCTATTGCTCACCACACTAAGGAATGTTGACATCTTTTCTGCTGAATGATTTTAGAATACAAGCTATCCAAAGTCCTGCTTTTACAATTTTTGTGAGGTTCTGCCGTACCGTTGTGGTTATATAGGAAGGAGGTGCACTATATCTACTAAATTGAATCCATATCAAGAAGTGGCATATTCTTGTCCAAAAAGTCCAACATTGGAAAGGCCAAATGTTTATTAACCATTTAAACAACAAAACATACCAAATACAAACTAAGCAATACATCCCACAAAACACTTATTATTAAAAAATGGGTATGCTTTAATTTTACACAAAATTGAAACTATGAAAAATGTTATACTAAGTTGTTTAATAGTCCTTCTTGGATTTTTAAATCAGGCGTCAGCAGCATTCTGGTATGTGTCTCCTTCAGGTAGTGATAATAATTCCGGCACTTTGGTGAGTCCATTTCAGACGATCGATAGAGCTATTGATGCTGCAGATCCCGGAGATGTGATTGAATTGAGGGGAGGAAATTACCATTCTGAAGAAATCAGAATCACAAAAAATAATTTAACAATCAGATCTTATCCCGGTGAATGGGCCGTCATTACAGCATCTCTTGACATTGAAGATATCGCTTCCTGTATCTGGTATTCAGAACCAGATATAGAAGGTGGAACACTGGAAAATCTGGAGATCATCGGAGGATATTATTATGGAGTTAGTTTCGAAACTAATTGGGATTGGGGAGTTTCACCCAAACATGGTGCGAGCAATATTACAATAAGAAATTGCAAAATTCACGACACAGGCAGAGATTGCATTAAAATAAAACCAGCCTGTAATAATATTAAGATTCTAAATTGTGAATTATATAATTCCGGTATCGGCCCTTCTAATTCACCTCAAAATGGAGGTCCAAATGCGGAAGGAATCGATAATGTAAATGGAGATGGAATGATCGTTCGTAACACCTATATACATCACACTTCCACCTCTGGTGTATATGCAAAAGGTGGTGCATCGGATTGTATCATAGAAGAAAATTTGGTTATGAATACCGGTGAAGCCGGGATCCTACTTGGCTTTTATACAGATGCAGAATTCTTTGACAATGATGGAAGTAATCCGGCATATTATGAATGTAATAATAGTATATCCAGAAATAATATTGTAATAAATACGGGAGGGGCCGGCATTGGACTTTTTGCTGCCAGAAATTGTGCTGCTTACCATAATACAGTGGTCACCGCATCGACTTCATATCATGCCCCTTTGTATTTTTCGCCGGGAGAAGTCTGGATTGACGACAACACCACCTTGACACCGGCCAATTATAATGTACAGGTATTTAACAACATCTTTATTGATAAAAGCGGTACAGGGGAAGAAGATTTTACAGCCCAGATCAGAGAAGGTGGTTTGTCCGGAACAAATATGATCAATAACAATATCTATCACAAACTTGCAGGTCCTGCACTATTTGATGATGGAGTAAGTTGGCCGGCCCTCAATTTTGCTACCTGGAAAAGTAATCTTTCCATAGATGGACAAAGCATGGAAACCAATCCGGGCATAGATGCCAATATACATTTGACTTCAAACAGTGCTGCATTAGACAAAGGTTTGAATTCTCAGGCAATAACTGACTATGATGGAAAACCTAGAAGTGGAAGTCCTGATATTGGTGCAGATGAATATAACAATGGTGCTGCTCTCGTCATTCCTCCTCCGGCGAATATAATTGGCACAGGTGCAACGGGCAGTCCGTTAAACAAGCAAAACACCCAGGATATTATTTATAAAATTTACCCTAATCCAACCAGCGATCTAATCAAAATAGAAACAGAAGGAGCAGTTATTTCCTCTGTTAAAATAATCTCCTTAGATGGAAAAATATTGCTCAACTCAAATAAAGATCAACTTAATATTTCTAAAATACCCAATGGGATTTATTCGGTTGTAATGGATATTAACGGACAAATAAACACACAGAAAATAACCGTAATTAACAGTAATTAATTGGATATAACTTCCACTCTTGAGGCTGGCCCGACAAGAAGGGCGGGGAAGGCCGCAGGCCGGGGTGTCTTAACTTATTATCAAAAAACACATTTAAATACCACTCAAATGCAACAATTAAAATTATACATCTACTCTCTTTTAATCAGCCAATTAATAACGTCTTGTAATTCTAGCACTGCGAGTAGCCCTGTTAATTCCAAAGAAATTACCGGGAATTACCTATCCATGAAGATCAATGGGGTAGTATGGGAAGCTGACAGTGAAATCTTTGGTGCATTTCATCCAAAAGGATATGACAACGTGATTATGATGGGAGGAAGTTTCGGACCAAAAAACAAAGATGAACAACCTTTCAATATAAATCTATACAACACTCCGGGCCCTGGAGATTATCATATTAAAGATGGTAATAAAGATTATAGTGTAGCCCAACTAGCAAATCTTTCAACTGACAATTACCTGTACGGCAGTGTCCTTGGTTTTGATATTAAAGTTAAATTGATCAAAGCCTCTGCAAACCCTACTGTCATTGAAGCAACATTTGAGGGTACTTTGAATGGAAATGCCAGCGATGTCTTGAAAATAACGGATGGAAAGTTTAGGTACATAGATGATTTCTGATACGGCAAACTTTTGGTCGCATTTATATTTGCGATTCGTATAACCTCAATTATTGGCAATATTAATTCGAAATTAATTAACCATCTAATAAACTATAATGAAACTATTAATTTTAAACCTTCTATTTCTATCATTAATAATAGGCTCTTGCACAAAATCAGATGATATCAAAGATCTTATTGACAATCCGGGAGGAAACAATACCGGTCAAGGGCAGGCTGGAATAGTAGCAATGGAAGGTCCTGAAAATTGGGATAAATTATCCGCAACAGAAAAAGAAAAAGTAAGAGGCTGGAATACTATTTTCATGCATCAATCTGTAGGTGGTGACCTGGAGGATGGTTGTGAAGCCAATGGGTTTAAATTTGAATATTTTGATTTGCAAAATGCACCCGCCGGGCCTTCAGGCAATGTTTTCAGCGCTTCCAATGGCATGCCATTTGACAAAATAGCAGAATTCAAATCAAACATAATAACACACAAAAATTCTGTGAAAATTGCAATATTCAAATTTGGATATGCTGACATTAACGATGAGAATCTGGAACAAGTCAAATCAGCGTACAAAAAAATGATCGATGAACTTCGAATTGAAGTAAATGGATTAAAATTTGTGCACATCACTCCACCCTTGGTTTACATAGTTACACAGGATGATGGCAATGCTGCCAAGATGAAATTCGGTCAATGGATGAAAGACACTTTCAAAGATAAAGATGTAATCTTCGACCTGATATCCATAGAATCTGACAATGGGAATTGTGCACTTGGTAATGTCTGGCGCATCTGCGATAAATACAGATCTACCGCATCTTGTCCCAGTAAAAACCAAGGTATCGATGCACCGGAAGGTCAGGGTCATTTATGTGAGTCTGCAGCTGTTAGGATCAGTAAGGCTTTCTTGTTGAGCATTTATAATGCAGGTAAATAAATCCTTGAATTAATTAAGCCGTTACCTTTCAAAATACCAAGCAACAAAAAATAATTTTCATGAAAAAACTAATTATCTATTTATGTCTTATTACAACTTCAATTTTAAGCATGGGTGCAGGTTGCGGAAAAGATGATGAAGATATCAAAAAAGATCAGTTTACTTCTTTGATAGGCTATTGGGTGATCAAGGGAGGAGAAGGGAAGGCGATCAAGCAGGATGACAGTCAGATAGTCATAGGGACGGTAAATCCGGATATAACTGCAATGGAGTTTTTTGAAGATGGCACAATGAAAAGTTATGACCTAACGCATCAGTTGCCTGATGAGACGGGAACATGGAAATTGGAAGTGTACAAAACAGACGGTCAGGATATAGAAGAAGGAAAACTTTCTATTTATACCACCTATACTATGGACCATGCCGGCACTGAATTTATCAATGCAGATGGAAGTATTAAATATGCAATTGCAACAATCAATAATGTTGGAAATAACGGTAAAGCAAGAATGTATCTGACTACAGACAAATTTGTTGTAGACCCCTATAAGCAAATTTGGAATGACTACATATATGAAAAGCGATGACATTAATTTAATTAACAAAAGACACCCCGGCCTTTGGCCACTCCCGCCCTTCTTGTCGGGCAGGCCTCGAGAGTGGAAGTTCTATTCCAATTTGTTCTTAGATAAATAATAATCATGAATATATTTAAATACATTTTTCTAATCATATTTCTCTTTTCAACTATCACCATCCATGCTCAATACGTATTGAGTCGTCAAGTAATATCCAGCTCGGGCACATCAGTCGACATGGCAGGTATCACGCTGGATTATTCAATAGGCGAAGCATTTACTTCCAAAATAGATAATGGCAGCTATTCCATCAATCAGGGCTTTCACCAATATTTTACATCTACGATTTCTACTGAAAAAATTGAAAATAATTTATTCAAATTCTATCCAAATCCTGTGACTGGAATTTGTTATTTGAAATTTGAAAAGCGGGTGTCCGGTAGCTCGACACTTCAAATATACAATTCAGTTGGTATAATTATTTACAAACAATACTTTAATAATACTGACGTAATTCAACTTGACTTGAGTCATCTGATTCCCGGCAATTACATAGCCGTATTAAAAGATTCAAAAAAGCAAGATATTTCCTCATTCAATTTAATCAAAATCTGATATCATGAACATATTTAATTACAGAATTAATTTCGTTTTAATATTATTAATCATTGGTGCTAATTTGTCTGCTCAGTCCGGCTATATTAACTACCAGGGAGCAGTGCGTAATTCAAATACCGGCAATGCATTGACCAATAAAAATATCTCTTTACTAATAAGCCTGAAGGATGGGTCTGCCAATGGTTCTATTATTTATTCCGAAAAACAAAATGTAACAACTTCTGATGTAGGCATTTTTAATATTAGAATAGGTGAAGGTCTGGCAGTCACAGGAAATTATCAAAATCTAACGTGGGCGGGCAATAATCGCTGGCTACAAGTGGAAATGGATTCCGAGGGTGGTAGCAATTATAACGTTATAGGCGTGAGTGAATTAGTGAGTGTACCATACGCTTTAAGTGCCAAGACTCTTGCCAATCCACTCAATCTGACACAGCTGGGTGATGTAGGAAATATATCTCCTACAGCAGGACAAGTCCTCCAATGGAATGGAAGTCAATGGACACCTGCCACTGTCACCGGTGGCGGCGGAAGTCAATCCCTTTTCCTTTCAGGTGATAACTTGAGTATTTCCAATGGAAATAGTGTGACACTTCCAGATGGCAGTGCTACGAATGAAATACAAACATTATCGCTCTCAGGAGCTAATCTTTCCTTAAGCAATGGTGGTGGATCAGTGGCCCTCCCTACCGGTACTACTTACACAGCCGGCAATGGCATTAACATCTCCGGCAATAGTATTTCCAATGCAGGAGATCTAAGCAATACCAATGAAATACAAACCATGACCCTGGCCGGAAACAATCTCGCATTAAGCAATGGTGGAGGTTCGGTAACATTACCCACGGGCGCAACTTATACTGCCGGAACAGGAATCAACATCGCCGGTAATAGCATCTCCAATGCAGGAGACTTAAGCAATACAAACGAAATACAAACCATGACCCTGGCGGGAAATAATCTTTCATTAAGCAATGGTGGAGGTTCGGTTGCACTACCCACCGGGATTACTTATGCTGCCGGAACAGGAATCGATATAAGTGGAAATGCCATTTCAAATTCCGGAGATATTAGCAACACAAATGAACTTCAGACCATTTCAAAAAATGGTGACATGGTGCAATTATCAGGAGGTGGAGGCAGTGTGGATGTCAGCCTGACTGTTCCGGTAATTAAAACTTTAAACGACCCAAATTATTTAATGTATTTAAAAAATACAGGTGAGGGAAGAACAATTATTGCTGAAGGGAATTCCAATTCTAATTCTCCATTACATGTAAGCAACCTTGGACTGGGTGCGGCAGTGTCTGTATACAATGCAGGCGGAGGTTATGCTGTTGAAACGCATGCAAGAATGGGTTTGTATGGTCTCAATGATTTAGGAGGCAGTGCAGGAATAGAGTATCATAGCACAGCAGGAAAAGCCGGTTTCTTCGGTATCAGTGCGGGTAGTGAACTAGGAATGTGGGGATATGGCTTGAATACCTGGATCATGCGTTTTAATACAAGCACCGGTCAGATATGCGCCAATCAGGCTATTGCAATATGCAGTGATAAAAGATTAAAAAAAGACTTCTCCCGTCTAAATTCTTCCTTATCTGCCATAAGTTTGTTGAATGGCTATAATTACAACATGATTAATGAAAAAATTCCCGGACTTCAAACAGGATTTATCGCTCAGGATGTTCAGGAAGTTTTTCCGGAATTGGTTAAAACAGATGATGAGGGAATGTTAAGTGTGGATTATGTAGGTATGATTCCTCATCTGGTAGAATCAATTAAGACATTAAGAGAATTGGTCCAAAGTCAGGACAGTCGTATAAAACAGTTGGAACAAATGGTTGCCGAGAAGTAATAATTTGAATTGATTTGGTTCACGCAAAGGAAAGAAGAAGCGCGAAGAACGCAAAACTGAATTTTGACTTATATATTAGAAACCTGAAACATTGACATTATTATAGCAATTAAAGAATGTGATGATAGACAAGAACCCCGAAGGCGGTGACATTATGATATAAAAGTTGAATTCTAAATGCTAAATGTAGGCTACTGAAGCGCTGTGCCCAATGCTTGTTATACCTTTGTGGTCTTTGCGCCCATCACTTTGCGATTCGTGTGTATAATAAAGATTCCTCCCTTCGCTCGGAAAGACTTTATACCCCCTCAGAACAAAGATTCTGTCATTCCGACTGAAGGGAGGAATCTACAAAATAAAAATCAACTACTATATTCGTATCCATCTTTTTATAAATTATTTATTAGAATATATAAGTTCTTGTTCAATAAGTTATACACACCTTTGCGAACTTTGCGTGAAACAAAACCACATTTTTACTTTATATTTGAAATCTACAATTCCCTGTATAAAATGAATAAATGAAATTTTTAATTCATTGCTTTATATGTTTTTTAATTATCAATGTCGGTTGGTCACAACCCGTCGCTTCTTTTTACAAACACTTTGACTCCAAAGATGGATTGAGCGATGACCATGTTACAGCAATAATTAAAGATAACCAAGGTTTTCTTTGGGTAGGCACAGCAAATGGTCTGAACAGATATGATGGGTACAATTTTAAGGTGTATTTACCTGATTTTAAAAGACTAGGTAGCTCTATCAGTAATGAATACATATGTGATATTGTTCAAGATAAATATGGATACATTTGGATCGGGACCAATGATGGGCTAAATAGATATGATCCCAAAACAGAAAATTTCAAGCTATTCAAAAACTCAGACAAAGACAAGGGCAGTTTACCCAACTCCCTCATTCGTGATTTATATTTAGATGATTCTGATGATCTATATATCGTTTGTGACAACAGAGATCTGGCTCAGTACGATGAATCCACGGGAGAATTTAAAACCTATGCTTGGAAAGAAGCCCTAGTAAAAGCCATTCCTGAAGCAAGGGATGAATCATACAAAGCAATATACTCCTTGCAAAAACATGGAGAAAATAAAATATATCTAAATACAAAATACGGACGATGGTCTTTCAATACAAAAACTAAGAATTTCCAATTAATTAATAAAGCAATCACTTCACCTGAAGCAATTTTTAATTATCAAAATAAAGTATGGAATATTAATTCTGGCATTATTTCCATAAATTCAAATGAATCAATTCCTATTTATCCTCTTTCAGCCAATATACAATCATTTCATGTCGATTACCGAAATGCTCTTTGGTTGGGTGGAGACAATGGATTGTGGTTGTGTGAACCGGCTTTTCAGCACTTTTTATTTAAAGAAATAGATGGGCAAACCAAAGGTCTTTATAAGATAATTAATTCACAAAAAGGAAACTACCAATATGCCTTAAATAGCTCCAGAGACCAACTTCTAATATTTCAACAGAATAAGCTCATCAAATCTATTAATCTAGGTGGCCAGACTTTTCTGCTATACGAAGACAAAACTGGGAAGATATGGACGAGTGGAGATAATAAGTTATTCTATTTAAATTTCAATGATCACAAACTAAACGAATTTAAAATATCGAATAAAATATTACCCGTCGATAGAACATGCATCTTTTGCGATATGGCGGAAACTGAAAATGGAAATCTTTGGTTCGCCAATGATTACAATGGAATTCTGGTGCATAAAGCGAAAGAAAATAAATGGTGGATTCCTCAAAATGATGATGACTTCCCCACGACAAATGTCGCACAATTATTATCAGATCCCGAACGAAAAACTATTTGGATAGGTTCCAATGATTATGGACTCTTCAAATATGATATTACTAAAAATAAATTTGAACTATATCGTCCCGACGATTTAGATCTCAAACATAGTATTGGAGCATATGTTATTTCTGCTTTAGCCAAAGATTCTCTGGGAAACATTTGGGTCGGCACTGATCATGGAGGTGTTTCCAAATTTAATTACAAAAATAGTAATGCAACTGCCATCACGACTTTCAGTATGGACAGCGGCCTGCCTTCTAACCAGATATTCAGCCTGATCTGTGATCCACAAGGGGATATTTGGGCAGCCACATCCAAAGGTCTTGCAATGATCAATTCAATTAATAACAAGATCACTAGTTTTGGGAAAGAAGAGGGACTAAAGGAAGAAATGCTGATAAATCCTATAGAGGATGGAGGTAAGGGGGTAATTAACTATTCTATAAAAAATGGTATTCAATATTTTCAATCTCAAAATTTAAAAATTTCAAGACAGTCAAGTAAAATATTCTTCAATAGTTTTAAATTATTTGACAAAATATATCCGGATTCCATTAACATCAATTATGTAAATGAAATCATTCTAAATTATAAGCAAAATTATTTTTCCTTTGAAATTGCTACAGATGATATTTCCAATCCCAAGAAAAATCAATTTGCATATGTATTAGAAGGATATGAAAAACAATGGAATTTTCTGAAAAATTCACATTCCGGAAGTTACACGAATGTACCTCCTGGTGAATATATATTGCTGATAAAAGGTGGCAAAGAAGGAAATTGGGATAGTCCTGGAATTCAATTACACATTATTATTCAACCTCCATTTTGGGGCACCTGGTGGTTCAGAACTTTAGCGGGCTTATTATTTTTAGGATTGATAATCATTGTATATAGGGTCAGAATTAATAAAATTCGTAAAGATGAAGCCACTAAAACCGCCTTTAATAAACGCATTGCTCAAACTGAGATGACGGCACTCCGTGCACAGATGAATCCACATTTTGTCTTCAATTGTCTTAGCTCTATCAATCATTTTATACTGGCCAATCGTGCTGATGATGCTTCAGCGTATCTCACAAAGTTCAGCAGATTGATCAGACTGATCCTTGATAATAGCAGAAAAGAAACGAATGATCTTAAAAGAGAATTAGAAACACTTCAATTATATATTGAAATGGAACAAATGAGGTTCGCAGATAGATTCCATTACACTTTGAAAATAGAGTCTGGAATTAATACAGAAGACATTCAGATCCCTCCAATGCTTATTCAACCATATGTAGAGAATGCTATTTGGCATGGATTAATGCACAAAAAAACTACGGGTAACCTATTGATTGAAATTAAAAATACAGAAAATGTATTAACTATTATAATCGAAGACGATGGCATAGGCAGAGTGGAAGCTGCGGAATTGAAAAGCAAAACTGCTAGTAAAAACAAATCTCACGGTATGGAAGTCACTGCAGAAAGAATCCAACTCATTAATCAATTGTACAATGCCAATGCCTCAGTAGATATAATCGATAAAACAAATGAAAATGGAACAATGGCTGGAACCAAAGTTGTAATTAAAATTAATAATAACTGAATATGATCTCAACGTATCTCCTGGATGATGAATTTAACTGCACAGAAGTTTTAAGCGTTTTATTAAAACGGTATTGCCCTGAAATATCTATTGATGGGGTGTTCAATGATCCTGAGGAGGCATTGGAACATATTAAAAAAAAGCCCCCTCAGTTATTATTCGTAGATATTGAAATGCCGAGGTTAAATAGCTTTGATCTGTTAACACAATTATTACCTCTAAATTTTAAAGTGATATTTACAACAGGTTATGATCAATACGCTGTCCGCGCGATTAAATTTAATGCGCTAGATTATTTATTAAAACCAATTGATAAGGATGAATTAATTGCCGCTGTAGAAAAAGCCCAACGTTCAACTTTTCCTGATGCGAATCAAATAAATTCCAGCATTTACCACAAGGCTAAAGAAAAGCCAGAAAGGCTTGCAATTGCTGTTGGCCAGGAATTGATTTTGATAGAAGTGAACGAAATTATTTATTACGAATCTGACGGAAGTTATGTTTCCATCTATTTGAAAGATCAGTTAAAGCCATTACTTGTCACTAAATCACTTCGCGAATTTGAAGAAATCATGAACAATGATAATTTTTATCGAGTTCATAATTCTTATTTAATAAATCTAAAATTTTTAAAAAAGATTTTGCGCAATGATAGTGAGATCATCATGTCTAACAATAAGGTCTTGCCCATTTCACGCAGCAAGAAGCAGGAGCTTTTGGCGCGGATAGTTAGGTTGTAATTCCCAATCGATACTCTTAATTAACCAAAGCAATAACGCCAAAACATCTGTCAACTTTCAATTATAAGTCTTATTATTGGACAATCAAATAATTTCGTTTCATATAATTTGAAATCGGTAATATTTAGATTGATCTTCATCCGATTGAAAATATCTTTTCCTTTCATTTTTGGAATTATCAAAGTCAAATTTATTTCGAAGCTCATTTCACAATAACGCGATAATACAACTTTTTGCATAAATTTACATCTTATAATAAAGACCTCCATAATTCAAAGAAGATGCAAAGACCATTACCAGGTGAATACAACCCATATTTTCAAAGATATTTTGACCTGATTCCTGAAGGAGACTTGATAGATCTCCTGAGACAAAATGGTGGAGAGGCGGTTGAGTTTCTTCTTTCAATTCCACAGGAGAAGGAAAACTATGCATATGCTGAAGGTAAATGGAACATTAAGGAAGTGCTGAATCATATAAATGACGCTGAGCGGATTTTTGCTTACAGATCACTTGTGGCGGCCAGAATGGATGGTACGGCAAACTTATCAAGTTTTGATGAAAATGATTATACCAAAAATGCACATGTATCTCATAGGGACCTCAAAGACTTGATCGAAGAATTCAGAATATTAAGAGAATCATCAATTTTTCTTTTGTACAATTTGAAAGAGGAGCAAAGCTCATTCCGTGCTCAAAGTGGACTTTACCCTTTTACAGCCAGAGCGGGTGCAAGCTTCTTGATCGGGCATGTCATCCATCATATAAATGTGCTGAAAGAGCGCTATTTATAATTTTTAATCATCAAAGGAAAAAGTTTTAGTTTTATCCCAATAAAGTTGTATTTTTGTCTATTCCCAATACATTATTTCTTATATTTGAATTTGCAGCAAGTTTTATTTATACCTTGCAGCCGATTTAAGTATTTTCAGATAGTTTTTATCTTAATTTCTAGCAGTTTTATTCTGAAGTTTTTATAAAGACAACCTTAAAACAGTAATTTATATAGCCTTATCCTTTCGTGTGTAAATTATTAATGTTTTAATCTATTGACTATGCTATCTATTAAACTCTTTTTCCGGCAGTTCTGCCTGGCATTTCTATGCTTTTTTGTGGCAACTTCCCCTCTTTATCTGAACGCCCAGATCAATGTTTCCAAAGTTAAACCAATTGCTTTGGCTGTCCAGAAGGCACAGCAAAAGCAAACAGTTTTTGAAGTTATAAATCTTTTTGAAGCAGATAAAAGCATCGATACCAGAACCAACCATTCTGAAGTACTTGCACAATCATCCTACGCTACAATCAAAAAAACTGCTCTAAAACAATTAGTGGCCAATAAACCTGAAGCTATTCAATTGAGTGTACCCTATTTCGAAGATCAGATCACAATGGATCTCGTCAGAGTAGACGTATTGTCAGATGATTTCAAAACCTATTCAAGCGAATCTGGTGATCAGCCTTTAGATTATACTCAAGGGGTTTATTATCGTGGAATCATTGCAGGTGATGTTACTTCTGTAGTGGCACTTAGTTTTTTTGGCGATGAAATGGTGGGAATGGCATCTTCTGATTACAACGGAAATGTAACATTCAACAGAGAAGACCAATCTGATAGATACCTTATTTATTCTGATAGAGACTTGAAGATTAAAAATCCAAATTTTTGTAGTGCTGAAGAACCAGAAAATTATGCAGAAGAAGTTCAGAAGCATCTTGAAGACTATATCGAAACAAGGGATGTTAAATGCGTAAAAGTTTACATTGAATGCGATTATAAATTATACCTTAATAAAGGAACAGTAGCGAATGTCAATAACTGGATATCTGCTGTATACAATAACGTAGCTGCGCTTTACGCCAATGAAAGTATAGTAACTCAGATTTCAACGACCTATGTATGGACGACTCAGGACTCCTATAGCACATCGAGTAGTAGTTCAGCTCTTACCCAATTCAAAACTGCAAGACCAACATTCAATGGAGACCTTGCTCATTTGGCCGCGTTAGGCGGCAATAACCTCGGAGGTGTAGCATGGGTAAATGCATTGTGTTCTTCTTACAAATATGCATATAGTAATATCCAGGCAACATATCAAAATGTTCCCACTTACTCCTGGACAGTAGAAGTAATGACTCACGAGATGGGTCATAATCTAGGTTCGCCTCATACTCAAAGTTGCACCTGGTCAGGAGGAGCTCTTGACAATTGTTATACTACAGAGGGCGGTTGTGCTCCTGGTCCTGCCCCCACCAATGGCGGTACGATCATGAGTTATTGCCATCTAACCAGCTATGGTATTAATTTCAATAATGGGTTTGGAACCCAACCAGGTAACTTGATCAGAAGTAAGGTAAGTAGTGCATCATGTCTTGGCCTATGCGCTACAGGAGGTACCTCTTGTGATGTTCCTGCTGGCTTGGCAGTATCTGGTATAAATACAAATTCAGCTACGATATCATGGACTGCAGTATCTGGAGCGACTGGATACCAGGTTCAATATAGAAATGTTGGCGGATCTTGGGTGGTTTTATCACAGCAAACACCAACTACTAAATTAATTACAGGTCTAACTACAGGAACTACCTATGAAGTACAAGTGCGCACAATTTGTACAAGTGGCAACTCCAATTATAGTGCTTCTGTGATGTTTACTACAAGTGGTGGTGCCAGCTGTGGCGTCCCTACAGGACTATCTGCAGGAAGTATTACCAACAACTCTGCCAATATAACATGGGCAGCAGTAAGTGGTGCTACGACATATGATCTCAGATATAAACTTACCTCTAGTGGCACTTGGTCAACATTTAACACGACTGGAACATCTGTTAACCTGACATCTTTAGCTGCTAATACATCATACGATGTAAGCGTAAGGGCGAATTGTGCAAGTGGATCAAGTGCATATTCTTCAACGGTATCATTTACCACTACAGGAGGATCTACTTGTAATGTACCTACCGGACTTGCAGCATCCAATATTACATCTACTACTGCAACAGTATCATGGACAGCTGTGTCTGGAGCAGTTACCTATGACCTTAGATATAAGTTGACCTCAAGTGGCACATGGAGTAATTATAATACTACAGGAACTGCCGTTAACTTTACCGGCATGACTGCTGGCACATCATATGATGTTAGTGTCAGAACAAATTGCAGCGGAGGTTCGAGCGCATATTCAGCTACCGTAACATTCTCAACTGCAGGTGGTGGAGGTAATAGTTATTGCGTTTCAAAAGGGAATTCAAGTACTTATGAGTGGATAGACCTGGTAAAACTTGGTACGATCAATAATGTATCTGCATCTAATGGCGGATATGGTGACTTCACTGCACTGAATACCAATTTAACTGCCGGAAGTAGCAATACAATAACCTTTAGTGCGGGAATGTCATCTACTTACCCTGAGTATTGGTCAGTATGGATCGACTATAATAGTGATGGCGACTTCACGGATGCAGGTGAAAAGATCACTTCTTATGCTTCATCAAGTACCGGCAATATCAATAGGACTTTCAAAGTACCTACTACAGCTAAAAATGGTGCTACAAGGATGAGAGTGCAAATGAAATATAATGCATACTCTACATCATGCGAGACATTCAGTTATGGAGAGGTAGAGGATTATACTGTTACGATCGTCGGTGGCTCTAATCTTGTAAGTGAGATCAATAATACGATCACCGAATACACAGCTTATCCGAATCCATTTAAAGATGAATTCTATGTACATTTCAATGCAGGTGGCAATATTAAGACTACTATTACAGTGCTCGATGCCAATGGCAGAGAAGTATTGAAAAATAATGTAACATCTGTGATTGGCGTGAATGAAATACCGGTGGGTGGCACAAGTAATCTGCCGGCAGGTATGTACATCGTCCGACTGCAAGGTGAAAATATTAATGAAGCAGTTAAAATGATTAAAATGTAATTCGGATAAATAATACGTGATCAATTAATTAAATAATTAGCTGATCGTGTAGATATTAATCCTGAACTTAATATACATTAGACAAAGGAGGTTTCTGAAAAGAAGCCTCCTTTTTTTGTTGATACATCTAAAAGTAATACAAAGCAGAATTATTTAATTGCCCAGTATTATTCTCAGGTTTTTCTGAAAACTATATTATCAGAATCAATATTATTTAATTGAAAATGGGGGTCTATATTTTCAGTTAAAGTAAGTTTGCCTTCGGCGTTGATTAAATAACTTTTATATCCAATTGATCTTAATAATTCTGTCGCTTTTTTGTGATTAGAATTCTCCCGCTCAGAAGCCAGGTATTCCATGACAATATAGGTATTATTCATAGCAAGGTAATTCATTGCTCCTTTGATCACGTCATATTCTCCACCCTCTACATCCATTTTAATAATGGTAGGAATTATTTTATTATCGGTGACTATTTGGTCAATTGTAATAGCATCGACATCTACTCTTTTTGGCTTAACTGAAATAAACCAATCCTCCCTTTCAAATTGTGCAACATCCTTAGAATTGTATTCCGAATACATGGATGGAAATTCATAAAAAGAAATCAAGCCGCATTTATCAGAAACAGCCAAATTGAAAACATTAATGTTTGGAATTTCAGTAGTATTTTTTTCAAGTAAGGAATAAGTACTTTTCCCGGGTTCAAAAGAGAAGACCCTACCACCCTTGCCTACTAAATGTGCACCAAGTAATGTGAAATATCCATAGTGCGCTCCGATGTCCACAAAATTATCGCCTTGGTTGAGATTTTTGATTAAAAACTTTGCAAGTCTGATCTCTGAATCATGTGATTTTCCACCAGTCAGATATATATCAGTAGAAGCAGGCAGCGCGATATTCATCATTTGGGAGAAGAATAAATTTACTTCTTTAAACCGTTCTTTTTTAGAAAATGGATAGATAACTTTTCTGAAAAATATAGCTTCAATATACCTTCCAGGATGATTTAAGAATCTCTTTGTTTTGGAATATTCTGCAATTTTCTGTACCTCTGACAATTGATTTAATAAGGTTTCTTTCATATAAATATCAGTGTATGCAAATTCATTAAAATATAATCTAAATCAGCTCCTGGCCTTTAAAATACCAAGCAACATATTTAACTTATTCGGCAATAAACCCATTAAAAATGCGCTTCCTGATGTAATTATAAATCCTGTGATAAGAGGAATGATCCAGTTAATTTTCAAATCCAGATAATGTATCCATCCAAAAACAAATAAACACGTTATAATCAGAATGAACAATTTTAAATAAAATAATATTTGGGGTTTTACTCCGGCGATTGAATAAAAAATCACTGTTTGGCCTATAGCGATTAGAGAGTTGACTGTAAGAGCTGCCAGCGCCGCCCCTGTAGAATTATAATAGGGTATAAGAATTAAATTCAAGATAATACTCATGATTACTCCTGCGAAAAACAATAAATTCTGCTTTTTTAATTTTCCCAATGACATAATGGAAGCACCCATGATGATGCTCAAGCCAATTGGTATCATACATAGCATTAGCAGCCCAAGCGTATCTCCCCATACATCATTGCTGTAATGATACAATAGATTTCCGATTTCATTTCTATAGAAAAACCCACTGATGCCACCAATGATGGAAAAAGTCATCAATAACCCAAGAACGAAATATAGGAAATTCATCATCTGAACTTTATCCTTCAGGTAGGTAGAAAGCATGGGCAGTAAAAGATTTGAAAATAGCAATGCAAACATCATATATGCATCTAACAATCTAAAGCCCGCGGCATAAATACCTGCCTGATAATCTCCATCAGGAAGTAGTCGCTCCAAAAATACAGCGTCGATGCGACCATATACTCCCATCAAAAAGGTAATAAGTGCATATGGAGCTGCACGTCGGAGAAAGCTCGCAAGGTATTTCTTTCTAAAAGTCAACTTGTTTAGATGGATTTTTTTTGATAGCATCAAATAGGCTGTAAAACAAGTAATTGCAACACTTATCAGATATACATATAAAAAATCAGTGAGTGTAACTTGTTCCCAATAAGAGGTAAATAGCATCACACCTAATAGCAAGATCATGATTATTTTGTCCATAACAGAAAGAAGGCTATCGATACGATAGGCTCCTATTCCGGCAAGTATAGCCCGCATAAATGAAACAAAAGATAGGAATATCTGTATCAACAATACTATGAATAATATCTTCAGTCCTTCTTCATTATATCCAATAAAATAACCCACAGCAAATGTCAAAAAGATGTAAATGAGCAACAGGATTAATTTCAATCCGATCAGGTTGGAGAAGTATTTTGGTGCCAAATTCTTCGATGCAGATATATCCCGCTTTACCAGATTGGTGATGCCGAATTCCAAAAGTATCTGAAAAATGAGGGTATAGTTGAAAATACTGAAAAATAGACCATATTGCTCTGGGCCAATGGTATTCTGTACCTGAACATCTATGCCAAAGATATACAACGGTTTGACCAGCAGGTTAAGACCAAGTAATAAAAGTAGATTGACCGAAAATTCTTTCTTCATGTATTCTTTCGAGCGATAAAGATAGACGATTCTAAAAACAAGACGTAAAATTGTATTTACACTACAAAAGTATTGGAATATGACGGTAGGGACAAGGCTTGCCCTTGTCCGCATACCATACCATATGGGTGATAACATGCACTATACCAAATGCATAAATAATCAATAACACAAAAAAAATCAACGATTTATTTCCAATTCCAAATAATCTTATTTATTTTTACATCGTTACACCCAATTTTTAACACCCATTAAACTTCAAGTCATGTATACAACCCATGCTCCAGTTATCACTTCTGAATATTTACTTCATTACATCTGGCGGACTAAACAATTCAATCGGCTCAATCTAAAGCTTACTGATGGTCGCAAAGTTGAGATCATAGATTTCGGCAAATACAACACCAATAGCGGTCCTGACTTTCTTCATGGTAAGGTCAGAGTGGACGATACCTTGCTCATTGGTCATATTGAGATGCATCTCTCTTCCTCAGACTGGGATCTTCATCGTCATCAATTCGATCCTGCATATAATAGTGTCATCCTTCACGTGGTGGCAAGACATGACAAGGAAGTGTGCAACTATAATGACCATGAACTGATTACGCTGGAGCTCGGCGAACTCATTCATACAGACGTGGCGGAGAGGTATGCTTTACTTCAAAAACCTGGTTGGATTCCATGCGCTAATCTTGATCCTTCAAGAGTTCAGTACAATATCTGGAACATCTGGAAAGAGCGCCTTAATATAGAAAGGATGCAGTCCAAGGTTGCATGGGTTCATAATAACATAGAATCTACCAACTCTAATTGGGAAGAAGTGATGTATCGACAACTGTTTCAAGCTATGGGCACGAGTGTCAATAAGCATGCATTCAGCGTGTTGGCAGAGCGCATGGACTTTAGGATATTTATGAAGAATAGACATGACGGACTTTCCTCTCATGCACTGGTATTCGGGATGGCAGGATTATTGGAGAAAGAATTTGAAGAAGAATATCCATTGGAATTACAACGAACTTTCAGATTCCTCCAGCACAAATACGACTTAACTCCTATCAATCCTGTGATTTGGCGATACTCAAAAATGCATCCAAATAACTTCCCGGACATCCGAATTGCACAGATCGTATCCTTGTTAAGGCAACATGAATTGTTCTTTTCAGCGATTCTTGAGCAAGTAGATTACAAAATGATCCATCAAATGTTGGAAATAAAATCCTTGCCTCACTACTGGGAGGATCATTTTATATTAGGAGTTCCTGCCATCAAAAAGAAGAAAAGTCTAGGTAAAAATACCAGGGATCTAATCATCATCAATGGCATCATCCCGGTATTATTTATGTATGGCCAGGAGCAGCATCTTTCTGCCCTTCAAGAGAAAGCATTGGAATTAATGAGCTTCATTCCGGCAGAACAAAATGGCATTATAAAGCATTGGCTTAACCTGAATATAAGTTGTGAACATGCCGGTGATTCACAAGCGCTTCTAGAGTTGAAAAATAATTATTGCGATCATCAAAAATGCTTGAATTGTAGTGTGGGTCATGCGTTATTGAAGTAAGAAGAAAACTAGAGTGCGTAAGGCTGGTGCGAGTTTTATTGCGTTGGCGCTAGTTTTCAACTCGTGTCTTTCAACTCCTCCGCTGGCGCGAGTTTTTAACTCGTGTCATTGCAATTCTATCAAGTAATTTTATAGTCAATTATAGAATATATTAATAATTGAATTCTAATATATAGTTAAATTTTGGCTTCGGAAGGTCACGAGTTGAAAACTCGCGCCAGCGGTGACAGCGATATTATCCCTTCAAAGCCAAATAATTTTCTAAACTCCAAAATATTGATCTTTTCAATCTCAAATCCAACTACATGAGCACAAAATACAAGTTTCTCAATTCTTCCGGAATATATTTTATATCATTTGCTGTGGTTGATTGGATAGACGTTTTTACGAGACAAATTTATAAAGATATCGTGGTAAAAAGCCTGAAGTATTGCTGTGATCATAAAGGAATGAGATTGTTTGCGTGGTGCATTATGTCTAATCATATACATCTAATCTTTGACGTAAAGGAAAATATTAAACATGGCGAACTAATCAGAGATTTTAAGAAGTTCTCATCAAAAGAATTAATTAAAGCAATCATAAAAAATACCAAGGAGAGTCGGAAAGAATGGATGTTGGAAAGATTTTCTATTGCTGGCGAAGGTAGATCCAATGTTAAAAGTTATCAATTTTGGCAACAAAGTAACCATCCCATTGAGGTTTTTTCACCAACCGTAATCGCCCAGAAACTGGATTATATTCACTTAAATCCAGTCAAAGCAGGATTTGTAGATGAGGCTCATTTTTACATTTATTCTAGTGCGTCCAATTACTATTCGGGAAAAGGATTGATCGATGTAGTGATAATAGATCTGCCTATGAGTAATATTGGATATATCAGAATGGAATAAAAAAAGCAGGTTCAAATCTCCCCCGCTGGCGTGGATTTTACTCCGCTGACGCGAGTTTTCAACTCCTACGCTGGCGCGAGTTTTTAACTCGTGCCATTGCAATTCTATCAAGTAATTTTATAGTCGATTATAGAATATATAAATAATTGAAGTCTAATATATAATTGAAATCTGGCTTCGCAAGGTCACTAGTTGAAAACTCGCGCCAGCATGTATGGTCAGGAGCAGCATCTTTCTGCCCTTCAAGAGAAAGCATTGGAATTAATGAGCTTCATTCCGGCAGAACAAAATGGCATTATAAAGCATTGGCTCAACCTGAATATAAGTTGTGAACATGCCGGTGATTCTCAAGCGCTTCTTGAATTGAAAAATAATTATTGCGATCATCAAAAATGCTTGAATTGTAGTGTGGGTCATGCGTTATTGAAGTGAGAAGAAAACTAGAGTGCGTAGGGCTGGCGCGAGTTTTATTACGTTAGCTCGAGTTTTCAACTCGTGCCTTTCAACTCCTTCGCTGGCGCGAGTCTTTAACTCGTGTCATTGCAATTCTATCAAGTAATTCTATAGTCGATTATAGAATATATTAATAATTGAATTCTAATATATAGTTAAATTTTGGCTTCGGAAGGTCACGAGTTGAAAACTCGCGCCAGCGTGGAAAGAAATTCAACATCTCTAGTCTTTGTTCGACAGTTTTTCAACCATTTTTTAAAATCTTTAGCTCCAATATTCTGATTTGGTTCTTCTTCTAATGCACTTTTTATCAAAAATTTTGTTATTTTGCTGTTGATCGTACAGCTATACATTTTGTTAAGTTCGATTAAATAAAGCGCTAACTAAATATTTTAGAATAATTAGAAAGAAAAGGAAACATGGCCAAATTTTTTGAAAAACCATTTTTTAAGATTGCAAAAGCTACATTGATGGGTTTCCTGGACGACAAAGGAATGAAGTTGAGTGCAGCGCTGGCCTATTATACCATATTTGCTTTAGCACCATTATTACTTTTACTTATTTCTTTGGCAGGAATATTTCTGGGAAAAGATGCAATTCAAGGAAAAGTATTTGAAGAACTAAACGGTCTAATAGGAGCATCTGCAGCACTGCAAATCCAAGACATGATCAAGGCTATTGAATTGTCTGACAAATCCACATTTGCACTTGTAATTGGGATATTCACATTGTTCATTGGAGCGACCAGTATATTTGGTGAGATCCAGGACTCCATCAACATTATCTGGAAAGTTAAAGCAAAACCCAAAAAAGGCTGGCTTAAACTACTTAAGAATAGATTACTTTCTTCCTCTCTCATAGTCAGTCTAGGATTTTTATTAATTGTTTCACTGATCGCCAATGGTATGATCCTTGCAATGATGGACAGGCTCTCAAGGTTCTTGCCAGATATGACGGTTTGGATCGCCAACATATTAAATACAGCTATTACTTTTATTGTAATTACAATATTATTCGGCGCAATCTTTAAAGTACTGCCAGATGTAAAGATAAAATGGAAAGATGTGAGAACAGGCGCTATTTTCACGGCTTGTTTGTTTTTGATTGGCAGGTTTCTAATAGGGCTATATATTTCTACCACAGCTACCGGATCCACATTCGGTGCAGCAGGTTCACTTATCGTTGTTTTGGTATGGATTTATTATACAGCTGTTATATTATATCTGGGCGCAGAGTTTACTCAGGTTTATGCCGAGTACAAAGGGCATCACATCGAACCCGCAGATTTTGCTGTTGCTGTAATTCAGAAGGAATTAGAAAAAGATGTAGATACTTTGCCCAAGCAGCATGAAGATCTTTAAGAAAAGTGATTTGATAAGCTGCAATTTGGGCTGTAAACGAGGAGAGAAAAAGTAAACTTTTACTTGTAATGCAACTTCATCACTCCTATCAATATATTAACAACACAAGGAATAGCGTTCGCCACTATGATAATTACATCTTCTTTCAAAATACCATAAACTATCCAGGTGGCAAGACCTAATATCAGAACGGTGACCATTAGCAATGAAATATCTTTAGCTTCTTTATTCCTGATAATTTTAATTAACTGAGGAATAGATGCAGTCGCAGTAAGTATACTTGCGACAATTCCGGTAATAGTGTCTGGTTCCATTTTTTACACAAGTTAGATCATCTAAACAATGATCATTATTCACAAAGTTTCACTTATAACCAATAATTTATGGTATTCAACGATGTTGTTGAGATCGAAGTGTTAAAAAATTATTTAATGTGTTTAAAAGTCCACCTAAGCAAAAATAATTGCTACTTTTAAAAATCCAAATGCATTAAAATTTTCCTGATGAGTAAATATCTCTTATTAATTATAAGCTTATTTTCAACGGTTCAACTGTTTTCACAATCTCAATCTGCCAAAGAAAAATTAATTATTCATAACAAATTTTCCAAATTAATAAGTGAGGCTATTAATCTGAAATACACAAGTGACAGGGCTTTCAAGATGAAGTTTGACACCCTGTACTTGCTTCTTGCTGACCACCCGAATGCTGGCGAATTAGTTACAACGGTCGTCGTCGAATATGACGGAAAAGGTAGAATCAGTTCAGCTAAAATTAATAATGAGTCGGATGAGGATTACAATTATTATTACAAATATAAAGGTGATGAAAGCAGGTTCTCTACCATGGATTACTTCCTTTTGGAAAATGGGATAGAAAGATATGATGGTTTTCAATCACATCTTTACAATATAAAAGGGACTTTGATCTCCTCGAAAGAGTTTACAAAAGACAATGAATTGGTATATGCAGACTCATTAAACATTACTTTCGACAGCAATGAAAGAGTGACATCACAAACTTATTTATTTTATCAGGGAGGAGCGTGGAACAAAGGAAGCCGGATATATAATGTCCAATATAATGGTGACGCTGTAATTAAATATTCCAAAGAGGAAGAGGAATATACGCAGCAGGGGAATGACACTATTATTGATTACTTGTATGATGATCTTGTTTTTTTAAATAATGACCAATCATTTTTATTCAAAGGAATACAGGAATTTTTTGAAATAGATTCAGCAGGAGTTGACAATTTCTTTCTCAGTAGAGAAGATGCTGCACAGTTTTATGTAAATAGACCCATCCAATATAAAAAATACTTACTTGATGGAGTTACTCAGCCTCCTCTACTTTTCGAAAAATGTGTTTTCGAAAAGACTGATTTAATAAGAACTATTGTTCAAACTAGTTTCTCAACAGAAATTTACCAGATTCATTATGGTTTGAATGATGACAATAAGTTAGATAGATATTATTTTAAGATTCTAGGTGATACTTCTGAGTTTGCATTTTTTAAATACAATGAGCATGGAAGAATCTCTGAGATCACCTATGAAAGTGATCAAATGCATAGCCAGGAATTTGATAATTATGTGAAGGATGATCAAGATAGATTGGTAGAATTCCGACAGGACATAATCTTTGATTTTCTATCTGGATACTCAACCATTCTAAAATTTGGATATCGTGGCCCTGCCTCTATTATTGGTGAAGATGTCCAAACGACTTTGTTATATCCAAACCCTGCAGACAAACAATTAATTTTGGAAATACCATCCCAAATTAATTCACTGATTAATTACACCATAATCGATTGCCATGGCAAAAACTTACTTTCAGGAAAAGTATTATCAGGTGATGAACAGATCACTTTAAGTGTCGGTGATTTAATTCCGGGAACTTATCAAGTGGTCTTGAATTCAAAAGATAAAAAATGGATCAGCCGCTTTGTCAAGATTTAAGAAATGACGTTGCACTGCATATTGAAATAGCTATAATTTCTATGATTATTACGGAGCGCTGCAATTAGTCAAAATAGCCAATTGCAGCGCAACATAGAATGAACACTCTTGAAATTAATCCCGCCATTCCACCTTACTTCCGATCGGTGTCCTTTCCGAAGTAGGGATAGAAACATCCGTGTAGCCCATGTAAAATAAGCCTATACACTTTTGATTTTCTGAAAGGCTAAGGAAAGGGCCTATGTGCCTGATCATACTCGGAGAGCTCCAGTAGCATCCCAATCCATGAACAGTGCAGGTAAGCCACATATTCTGTACAGCACATGCGGTCGATGCAATTTCTTCCCATTCAGGCAAAAGATCCGGATGTGCATCCAATACTATTGCTATGACAGCAGCAGACTTTGTGATTTTTTTTGAAAACTCTTCAAATTTTTTCTCGGAGAATTTGTCTGCAGGTGCATTCGCCTTATATATTTCAGAAATTTTGTCTCCCAACGATTTCAAAGAATCGTTTTCAAAAACCACAAACTTCCATGGCTGTGTGAGTCTGTGGCTAGGGGCAAAATTTGCACTTTCAAGAACAGCTTCCATAACAGGTCTCTCGATCTTTCTATCGTTATATACAGTAGGAAAAACACTTTTTCTGGAGGCAATAATCGCCCTTAACGTATCTATATTAGATTGCATCTTCGTTTTTTTTCTTAGTAAATAGATTTTTGTAAATATTGTTCTGTCACGAGTTAATAAAAAAAATAATATCTTAAAGTTTGGTGTTGCATATCATATTGACAATCATTAGTATAAACAATTAATATTTTATAATAACATTGACTACATTATTGATTATCACATAATTAGCTTAATTGTGTAATATTCTAATTTTATTAAAATGATTTTATTTACCGGACACAACCATCGAAGTTTCCCCTTTTCAATAAAAGGCTTAATTAGAATATTAATATAATTGTTTGTTTGTTATTGATTTACTTATAAGCAAAATTAATTTTGCAGACACCCGAACGTAGGTTAACCTACGCTCAACACTTCATAGCGAATGATGAACAAAATTTAAAGTAAAAACTTAGATCGTGAGGCTCGGCGTAGGTTAACCTACGTCGTTGTGTCACCAAAGTTCACTTTGAGCTTAACAAAAAAGATGTGTATAAACCCTAGCTGGCAGAGGGGTGCCAAAGGCGGGGTGTCTAGCCTTGGGTTTTTTTGTTACTTTTTTTTGCCAAGAAAAAAAAGTAAATAGAGTAATTAAACGATCCTAATAATACAAAAATATGTCAATGTATCAAATCGGATATCAATCATTTTTGGTTGATATCAATATTTGTGTATGAACCCTAGCTTGCAGAAGGGGATATTGTACTAAACGACTTTTTATATCATAAATATCTGCATAATCTGCGTTCCCTTTTTCTCAAGTTATTTCTTTAATTTGGAAGCAAAGCATAACAGGTTAACTGACTTCCAACTTCTGATTTCTGACTTCTGATTTCTGAATTCTAACTTCTACCTTTATTTAATAACCCGAGATTGTACCATCGCCTTTACTTTTATCAGTGCCACCTTCTAGTGTGCCATCAGGGTGCACCATGATACAATCCAATTTGCCAAGTGCTTTTGTTTCTTTTATTTTGTGACCCATCTTTTGGAGGCCCAAAATAACTTCATTTGAAAACTTTCCTTGCTCCAGGTATATCACATCCGGAACCCATTGACTGTGCATTTTGGGGGATAGTACGGCTTGCAGCATAGGCATTTTGTAATCAATCACATCAACAATTGTTTGAAAATTCGCTGTTATAATTGTTGAGCCACCAGGTGTTCCGACAACGGCAAATAGCTTACCATCTTTCGAGATAATTGTAGGGGTCATACTGCTCAACATGCGCTTGCCGGGTTCTATACTATTGGCAGTGCCGCCAATTAATCCAAACATATTTGCTTCCCCCGGTTTAGAGCTGAAGTCATCCATTTCATTATTTAATAAAAATCCGGCATGATTAACTACTAGTTTAGAACCATAGTTATCATTAAGAGTTGTAGTAATTCCGACTCCATTTCCTTTTCCATCGACGACTGAAAAATGAGTTGTCTCGAAACTTTCAACAGTGGATGCTTTTCCAGGCAATATCTCTTGGCTTGGGGTGGCATGGTCCATGCTTATATTCTTGATCTTGTTTTTTACAAATTCTTTTGATAATAGTTCCGTTTCATGATTGTCTACATAATCAGGATCACCAAAATAAGTGGATCTGTCTGCATACGCACGTCGTTGCAATTCAGTAAGACCATGAATATATTGAACAGAATTAAGGGGATATTGACTAAGATTTAATTGCTCGAATCCATATAGCATTTGTGATATCATAATCCCACCGCTGGAAGGAGGCGGCATCATAGTTATTTGGTAACCTTTGTAAGATGTCACTATCGGTGCTCTCCATACTGCATGATATTCATCCAGATCTTTTTGAGAAATAAGGCCATAATGAGTGATCATAGCTGCTTTTATGTTTGTAGCAACAGCACCTTTGTAAAAGCCATTTCTCCCATAATCCCTTATCGCAGTAAGTGTTGTGGCCAGATCTTGTTGTATAAAACGATCACCAGCTTTCCATTTCTTTTGACCGTAGGCAGTAGAGAATTTTGATACAGAATCAATAATCTGGGCATATTCATTCATATGTTCCGCTTCATTGAAGGTTAAAATTACGCCATTCTGAGCCAGATCAACTGCAGGTTGGACTAATTGACACCAGGGAAGACTACCCTTTTCACGGTGCATTTGCCACATACCATCCACTGACCCCGGCACACCCGAAGCATAAACACCTACCAGACTCATATTGTCGATAACCTGCCCACGGTTATCCAGAAACATGTCCGTACTGGAAGTGTAAGGTGCCCTTTCCCGAAAATCAAGTGATCCTTCTTGTCCATTTTGATCTCTGTATACCATAAATCCTCCTCCACCAAGGTTTCCGGCTCTGGGATAACACACTGCCAGCGCAAGTTGAGTAGCGATCGCAGCATCAAAAGCATTACCACCTTGTTTGAGGATATCTATTCCTACTTTGGAAGCAGCAGGATGTGAACAAACAACCATTCCTTGTGAAAGTTTGGAACCATTTTTGCTTATAGCATTATTAGTAGTCTTACAACCGCTAAAAACAATTACAAAAAAGAGCACACTAAATAGGATATGACGCATAATCTTTTGATTTATGTGGATACTAAAATATGGTGAAAATTAGCTTTTTTTTATCATTTGGTAAGTTAGTAACACTTTTATTTCCGTGTTTATCGTTTATCAGATACTTTTGCGTTATCACTTGGAATTTTTTTATGAAGAAAATACACATATTATTTTTGCTATTCACCCTTGGATTCTCTTATTATTCCTTAGGTCAAGTCAAATATAGTAATGAATTCCTTTCTATCGGAGTAGGTGCCAGGGCGCTTGGTATGGGCGGAGCTGTGACGGGATCGGTCAATGATGTTACTTCAAATTTTTGGAATCCTGCCGGACTAAGTCAGATTGAATCAGGTTTTCAGGTGGCTGCGATGCATACATCATGGTTTTCAGGCGTGGGTAATTACGATTACATTGGTGTAGCTAAAAAACTCAATAATAATAATTCGGCTATTTCAATCGGGTTGATCCGATTTGGGATCGATGGTATACCAAATACGCTTGAACTCATTGATGAAAATGGTGAAATAGATTATAACAGGATCAAGACCTTCAGTGCAGTTGATTACGGTATCTTCGGTTCATATGCTAGAGCATTAAAAAATCCAAACTGGAGAGTAGGTGGAAGTGTCAAAATCGTACGCAGGACTATTGGTGATTTTGCTAATTCTATTGGTTTTGGTGTAGATCTTGGATTACAACATCTAGGTGAAAGGTTTTATTTTGGAATAATGGCCAAGGATATCACCACCACATTCAATACATGGAAAGGAACATTTTCTGAAGCAGACAAGGCGATACTTACTGCCACAGGCAATGATGTCATCGTGAAAGGCACAGAAACAACCAGACCAACAATCATCATCGCCGGAGGTGTGAAGACATTAATTGGCAAGAATAGTGGCCTGTTATTCGAACTCAACCTGGACGCAACTACTGATGGCAAGAGAAATGTATTGATCAGCGCTGATCCTATCTCTATCAATCCACATATTGGTGTAGAATATAGATATAAACAATTGTTTTTCCTAAGAGGAGGAATCAACAACCTGCAGCAGATAGTGGACATCACGAACCAAAACAAAAAGACCTGGAATGTTCAACCCAATGTCGGTGTGGGTATTAACATTGGTGCAGTCAACATCGATTATGCACTCACCAATATCGGTAATGTATCTGAGACGCGATTGTCTCATGTTTTCTCTTTGAAATTGAGTTTATCACCGAAGAAGGTGGAAGTGGATCAGTGATTCATAATCAGTAATCAGTAATCAGTAATATTCAACGCAGAAAGTAGTTTAATAGATTAGGTCTTAAATCTTTTTATTTTCTATTTTTCAATCTTCATTTGAAGCACCAATCTCTTATATAACTAAATTTAATGTGCTGTTAATCAGTCAAATAAGATCTGTGTATCAATAACTCCTCCCCCTGCCTCCTAAAAAAGGGGGAAATTCGTACATCGACATCCTTTATCATAATTGATCATGAATATCTGCGTCATCTGCGTTCCCTTTTTCTCAAGTTATCTTTTTGATTTTGGAAGCAACGCACTCTATGTGAACTGTCTTCTAATTTCATTGAGAAGAGCATCCTCACTTTCTCACCCTATCACCCTATCAACCTATCACCTCTTAACTACCTCACTCCTTCACCTCTCACTCAGACTCATACACCCAAGCTGAGCTATTGATTTTCTTCATGGCTTCAAGTGTACTTTCAATACTTTCGGAATCGCAATTGCATGCGGCACCGACCTTTGTGAGGTTTTTAGTTTTGAATGTAAATGGAGTAAATCCTTTACTTTTGACTTGTCTGGCAAGTTTTTTGGCATTATCGGGATTCGCCATTGCTCCTACAATTACCGCACAGGTTTTACCTGAAGGGCTTGTAATTTCTTCGCTGGTATCTGGTTTGACCGTTGTTGTTTTGACTGGTGTCGTTTTGACAATAGAAGGTACTTGTTTTGTCTTTTCGACTTTCTTCTCCTTTACAGGTTCTGAAACAATAGGAACTTCTTGTACTTTATTCAAACTCTGATCATAGTCAATCTCATCTACCATAGCAGCTTTATCAGATACACTATCCTTTACTTCAATGATGGTACTGTCCACGAAACCACTTGTAGCCAATTTGATACTGTCTTCGTTGATGGGAATAGCAACTACTGCCTTTTCATCCATATTATCTCCATAGGAAGTAGTATATAGATAATAAGCAATTAAGGAGATGCCGAATAAAAAGAAAGCTATTAATGCGGGTTGGGCCCACTTATTTTTTTGAGAGGCAACTTTTTCAGATCTTGTGTCAATAAATGAATTGATAGGAACCTCCGTTTCATGTATTTCATTTTTTACAAATTCTCTGGCGATTGGCTTGATTGTAAGATCCGGAAGTCCCAAAGTTGGCTTGATTGCTTTGATCTTATCACCAGGTACAAATTTCAAAGTGTCATTCTCCAATTGATGCAAGGTGCCAAATCCCGGGATATAAGAATACCCTAATTGTTTAAAATTATTTCTGATTTGATGCACATAAGCCTTGATCCTGATATTGGCCTCATATGGATCAAAACCTTTTTCTTTGACCAAGAAATCCAAAAATGTTAAATCGCCCTGATCAAAAGTAGATTCAGTAAATACTAAAGTCTGGCTGGGTGGAGCCAAGACGTTTTCGCCAAAATTCAATTTTGCACTTGTAGTAACAAATCTGAAAGTACCCAGATCGGGTATAATGGCGGATTTTTGTCTAAAAACCAGATCCAATAAATGTTCACTCAGTTCGACCACAATTCACTTTTTATTAAGTTCACAAACATATGTAATTTATAGGAATGTTTTAGTGTTGAATTGTAATTATTCACAGCAGTTAACAAACAAATCCGATAAGTGTAAATTTCTAAATAAATTCTACAGGAATCCTTTACAATTCTTTTTATAGAAACGATTAATACATCTTTCATACCTTTGACCGTTATCATTTGAATTATAACTCAATATATTTGTGGCAAACCCGCTTAAGATCCTCGATCAATTCATAATAAAGAAGTACTTGACTACCTTCTTTTTCACTGCATTTATCTTTACGATGATCGCTGTGGTGATAGATACGAGTGATAAACTTGAGAAATTTCTTCGGGAACCATGTACCTTACATGAGATCATATTTCAGTATTATGGAGCATTTATTCCACACATTAATTGGTTGCTTTGGCCACTGTTTTCTCTCATCAGTGTTATTTTTTTTACGTCTAGAATGGCTACTAATTCTGAAGTGATATCCATTTTGAATGCCGGTGTGAGCTACAATAGATTCCTCAGACCCTACTTTATTTCAGCAGGTTTATTGTGTTTTTTCCATGCATTGGGTAATCATATTTTTATACCAATGCTTAACAAAAATCGTATCGAATTCGAAGCCAAATATATCAAGAAGGTAAGTGATAAAAATCAGAATAATGATGTGCATCTGATGCTCAACCAAGATGATAAGGTCTTCGTTAGATTCTATAACCGCTCTGACAGTATGGCCAGAGATCTGCGCATTGAAAGGTTTAAAAATGGGCAACTTACAGAAGAGTACAAAGCAAGAGAAGCTAAGTTTACAGGCGATTCTAATATTTGGCAATTAGTGGGAATCGAGCAACACCTCTTTAATGGTCTCGATGAAAAACTATTTATAAAACCAAGGGATACGGTTAGGATGAAGTTAAATCTAACGCCGGATGATTTCTTCACCATCCGTAACTATAAAGAAACGCTCACCACACCCAAACTGCTAAAATTCATAGCCAAAGAAGAATCCCGTGGCACCGGAGTAGCAGGAGAATACAGGATAGAATTTCATCGAAGAACGGCTGATTCAGCTACTTTATTTATACTTATGCTTATAGGTGTGTCAGTTGCCTCGCGGAAAGTAAGGGGTGGTATGGGACTAAATCTCGCTGTGGGCGTGTCTCTCGGGGCATCTTATATGATACTTTCAAGATTTTCAGTGACTTTTGCTTTGAGTAATTTAATCCCTCCGATGCTTGGAGTCTGGATCCCGAATTTATTATTTATTGGAGTCTCGCTATGGTTGATCACACGCGCACAGAAATAGATAACTGAAGTTTCAGCTCTATCAATAAACTCTAAAAATATTAGAAGTCAGAAGTCAGAAATTAGTACACATGTAATACTTTGCTTCCAAAATCTAAATAGATAACTTGATGAAAATAGAACAGAGATGATACTAACTTTTATGATAGATCAAAACTCCATATATTTTAGCCACGACCGAGCAAGCAGCATCGCAGATAATTGCACGAATTTGCACGAATAAATTCGTGATAGATGCGAAGCATCATTCGTGTTATTCGTGGCTAATAATTCTTTTTTTGGGCGAATGCTCAAATGAGATTATAAAATTTAAATCTAAACAACATATGTCAAATACTTGAACTATTAAAATTTAGTTTTAGTTATATAGAAGAAGTCAGAAATTAGAAATCAATCTAACTATTTGGTATATAGCAATTTAATAAGCTACTTATAAGCGATTGAGCATAATTTGTCAAGAACGATTCAAATATAGAGAAAAGTTAAGCCTCAGGAAGCACATCAAAGAGGTCATTAACGAGCGTAGGCAACATACTAGTAAACCCTTCTCCCAAAACAACACCACCTGCACGACCCATTTCTCTGGCTCTTGCTTCCAGAAATGCCCAAAAGTCTTCACCACTGATGGGAGTCTTAATATTGTCTTTATTCCAAAAAAATTGTGAAGCATATGCTCTGATGACTTCCATTTTTTGCTCTTGATAAGGGGTGATGTCCACAACTACATTAGGTGCAAGATGCATATCTTGTAAATAGTTCAAGACGATTTTAGGACGCCATCGTTCTATGATCTCACCATCATCATTTCTCAAATCCACTTTAGAAAGCCCACTGATGAATACCGCATCGTTGACCAATTTGGCAGCACGGCCATGGTCCGGATGTCTATCTGAAACGGCATTCGCTAGAATTACTTGTGGTCTTGCCAAACGAATATACCTGGCGACAGCTTTTATATTATCTTCTGAAACAGTAAAGAATCCATCAGCTATTCCAAGATTGGAACGCCATGAGGCACCTATGCGCTTTTTTGCTTCTTCCGCTTCCAGAAGTCTGGTAGGTCCGTCACCGTTTGTGCCCAATTCTCCATGAGTAAGGTCCAGCAATCCAACCGTCTTGCCTTGATGGATCGCTCTAAGCAAAGTTCCTCCGGCACACAATTCAACGTCATCGGGATGCGCCCCGATGGCTAATATATCTACTTTGTACATTTCGTTAATCTTTGAGGATCTCTTCTTCCTTTAATAATTTAAGATAATTTTGAACAACCGCATTAGACACAGCTACATTGAGATTATAATATGATATCAACCACTTCCCTTTGACCTTGCGCATCATACCTGTAGACTTGCAAGGCCCCATCCATGTCTTCAGACTTTCATCAAAAAGGATGGTATTTTTATCATCAAGTGCGGTGTAAATTCTGTTGTAAGCAATAAAATGCCAAGCCTTTTTTCCGTTGAAAAACTTGCCGAGATCTTTCCCCATAGTCGTTCTGGTCCATCTTTCAGTTTCATCGGTTCCAAGGTATAATGCATCTTCGGTCATACGAGAGAAGAATCCAACCGAGTCGCCTGTCGCAGCAGCATGATGCCAAGCATCTATGATTTCGTCAAACTCCTTATTAGATGATGCTACTTGAACATTTGTAAAAGACAAACTAGTGAGTGAAAAGGCTATTGTAAGAAGGTAGAGGAAATTTCCTGAGGTAAATTTCATGGAAAATTGAATTATGTAAATGAAAGATTCGGGATAAAAGTAGAATTATCTTCGTAAAAATAACAAAGTCTGTACATATTAATGCCAAAATGCTTATATTCGCCTACCAATTAATCAAATACACCAAAATATTATGTTAGTAAAAGTTTTTGCTAGTGCTACGCACGGCGTAGATGCCCAAACAATTGATGTCGAAGTAAATTCCGGAGGAGAAATACCAGCCGGCAAACTTGGCTATTTTTTAGTCGGACTCCCTGACAATGCTGTCAAGGAAGGATATATGCGCATTGAAGCTGCTGCCAAAAACAGCGGCATGAAATTACCCCGGATCCGGATGACTGTCAATCTTGCCCCTGCAGATATCCGAAAGGAAGGAGCAGCATATGATCTACCCATCGCCATCGGTATGTTGGCTGCTACAGGTTTTATCAGAAAAGACCTCCTGGATAAATATATCATCCTTGGAGAATTATCACTTGATGGAGCAATACGCCCCATAAAAGGAGCTTTGCCAATAGCTATTCAAGCACGTAAAGAAGGGTTTAAAGGCTTTATATTACCTGCTGAAAATGCACGGGAAGCAGCCATTGTCGATAACCTTGAAGTATTTGCTGCAGATAATTTAAAATCTGTTGCTGATTTCTTCAATGGACATGGCGAACTAAAGCGGGTAGAGGTCAATACCAGAGAAGAATTTTTCGAAAATCAAATGACATATCTGGAAGATTTTGCGGATGTCAAAGGTCAGGAAAACATAAAAAGAGCACTTGAAATAGCCGCAGCAGGTGGGCACAATGTCATACTCATCGGGCCACCGGGAGCCGGAAAAACTATGCTGGCCAAACGTTTGCCAACTATCTTACCCTTGCTTACTTTAAAAGAGGCTTTGGAAACCACCAAGATTCATTCAGTGGCGGGTATTCTATCAAAAGGTGCTTCTTTAATCACACAAAGACCATTTCGGTCACCACACCATACAATTAGTGATGTAGCCCTTGTAGGCGGCGGATCCAATCCTCGTCCGGGTGAAATATCCCTTGCGCACAACGGGGTCTTATTTTTGGATGAATTGCCTGAATTCAAAAGAGAAGCGCTTGAAGTAATGCGACAACCTATGGAAGACCGCAAGGTGACCATCAGTCGGGCCCGCCAGACGATCGATTATCCCGCCAGTTTAATGCTTATAGCCTCTATGAATCCATGCCCTTGCGGATATTACAATCATCCGGAAAAAGATTGCGTATGCGCTCCGGGAATTGTTAAAAAATATTTGAACAAGATCTCTGGACCATTACTTGACCGAATAGACCTGCACGTGGAGGTGACACCTGTTTCCTATGATAAGTTGGCAGATTATGCACCTTCACCTGAAAACAGCACACTAATCAGGGCTCGTGTAGAAGCTGCTAGAAAGGTCCAGGATCTCAGATTTGAATCTCTCCAAGATATATATTGTAATGCTCAGATGCCAGGTAATATGGTCAGGGAAGTATGTCAACTTTCTACGGCGGGAGTCACTTTGCTGAAAAATGCCATGAATAAACTACAGCTTTCTGCACGTGCTTATGACAGAATACTCAAGGTAAGTCGCACGATAGCTGACTTAGAAGGATGTGAAGAGATAAAAATTGAGCATCTGGCCGAGGCTATACATTTCAGGAGTCTGGACAGGGAGAGTTGGGCGGCGTAAATGATATGGAAAGGAATCATATAATTGCATAATATTTTTGAAGTTTATTATCATTTAAAACAATTTTCTTTCAATTCATTTGCTTGACACAATCATCGGAGTTTCATTCTAATTTCTAATTTCTTATTTCTATCTTTACTTTTCAAACAGCTACCAATTTTTGAAGTAGTTAAAATTCATTATTTTGGCAAAGAGTATTACATCTATATCCATCTGTATCCCTATCTACAATCAGGATATCAAACCTTTGGTCAGAACTCTTGCAAATCAGGCATCCCTTTTCGCCGGATTTGTCAATATCATTGCAGTGGACGATGCTTCTGAAGAAGTATATAAAAATAAAAACAGGCTTTTAGAGGAAAAATACCAGATCCATTACGAAGAATTATCTAATAATATCGGTAGATCAGCCATACGTAATTATATGGCCTCTATCAGCACAGGAAGCCATTGCCTATTCCTTGATGGAGATTCTATAATCGAAAATCCTGACTTTCTAAAGACTTATCTGGATGCCCTTGAAAAAAATGAAGATGCCGTTTATTGTGGTGGCACTTATTTTCAAAAAGCAAATTACGACGCTAATAAAATGCTTCATTGGACTTACGGAACAAAAGTTATTGCAAAATTGCATTCAACCAGACAGGCGGATGGAAGATTTCATTTTATGTCTTCTAATTTTGTAATTAAAAAGGATGTTTTCAAGTTTATCAGTTTTGACGAAAATATCCGGGAATATGGACACGAGGATACTATTATGGGTTATGAATTGAAGGAACATCAAATAGACGTAATAGGGATAGACAATCCTGTACTTCATGGCTCGCTTGATACAAATGAAGTGTTTTTAGAAAAGGTCAGTCAAAGTGTATTCAATTTAAAAAAACTAAAATTGTCTGGTCATTACGAAAAACCTTTACAAGAAATAAGACTCATAAGGACAGCCGCGAAATTGAGCTTATCTGGATTTGCCGGGATTTATCGATGGTTTTTTGATGCTATTAATGCTTTAGTATTCAAAAATCTGAACGGAGATAAACCATCGTTACGTTTACTGAGTATGTATAAGCTATACTTATATTCCAAAAAAGTGGTCACTGTCTCATGAGAATAGGGTTTGACGCTAAGCGATTATTTCAGAATGCCACAGGGTTGGGAAATTATTCCAGAACACTTGTGGCTAACTTACATAAATATCATCCTGAACATGATATTCATCTCTACGCTCCTAAGTTGGTCAAAAATGAGCGCACTCTTCCATTTTTCAACAAGGGATATAAACCATTTTCACCCAGTGGAATAACCAAGCTTGGCTGGAGAAGCATGGGTGTAGTAAAAGCATTAAAAAACGACGGAATAGAATTATATCATGGTCTAAGTCATGAACTCCCTATTGGTATTAAGAATTCAGGATTGAAAACAGTAGTGACTATTCACGATCTGCTATATAAATACTTTCCGGAGGATTTTCCACTATTTGACAGATTGATCTATGACAACAAGTTTCGATTCGCTTGCGAGCATTCAGACAAAATTATTGCCATCAGTAATGCTACGAAGCAAGATATTATGGAACATTACAAGGTTCCAGAAGCTAAGGTTCAAGTAATCTATCAAACAGTCTCACCTGAATTTTCCAGAGAAATATCAGACTTTGATGCAGAAGAAGTAATTAGAAAATACGCTCTACCTTCTGAATATATTTTGAATGTAGGCTCCATCATCCGCAGAAAAAATCTTGAAATAGTAATCGTCGCAATGGCAATGATGCAGCCTAAAGACAGGATGCCCCTGGTCATCGTGGGGACAGGAGGTACTTATGCTACCATTATAGATCAATTGGTCGAAAAACACAAACTTAAAGACTGGATCATCCGAATCACCGGACCGAAGCTAGAAGAATTAAATATACTCTACAGGAAATCTCATTTTTCTGTTTACCCAAGTTTGATGGAAGGGTTTGGTCTTCCTGTTCTTGAATCAATTATGACTCAAACGCCGGTCATTACGACTCGTCGATCATCATTAATTGAAGCCGGAGGTGATATTGCACATTACATTAATGGAGAAAATGCAGAAGAATTATCTGTTAAAATGATGGAATTAACATACAAAGCCAAACAAATCGGTGATCCAAAAAATATAAAAAAGCACCTGGATAGATTCGATGCGAAAAAATTAACGGAACAGTTGAATGATTTGTACCTGGCAAATGCTTAGAGGAATATTTGCCTAATTGAATTAGCAAACCTTTATTCCTAACCCCAAACCTATGTGCTACAGGGGAAATTGTAGCCCTTGCATTTTACACTTTTAAATCTTTAGATTCCGGGTGGTTCATTCGGAATATTTTCTATCAGGTCCTTGATAACTCCAGGTTCATTAGCACCGTATTCTAATTTAAACATTTTTATAAAAATTAAAAAATAGGAAATGATCAATGGACCGAAGACCAACCCGGGTATACCAAATATATTAAGCCCCATGAATACCCCAAGAAAAGTGACTACCGGATGCACATCTCCCATTTTCTTTGAAATATACATTCTGATCAAATTGTCGATATTACCTAGAACGATGAGACAGCCGATACCAACTACGAGTCCATCCACATATTTTCCCATGGCGAGCAAAACAATAGTGATAGGAAGCCAAATAAGGCCGGTCCCCACCAAAGGAATGATGGAGGCAGCACCTGTGAGGATGGCCCAAAGACCTGCATCAGCTACATCTGCATATTTATACAAGCCAAAAGCAATCAGTCCTTGCACGACAGCTATAATCGGAACACCAACGGCATTTACAAAAGTCATAGATTTCAATTCTTCACCAAGCGTATTTAGGTTTTCTGTACGCATGGGTAAGTATTTGATCAATGACCTTTCAAGTTTCCCATAATTGACAAGGAAGTAATACAGCAGAAAATACATGACCACGATCGTGGTCAGCACGCCGAAAACGTTGTTGAGAACACCACTTAAAACACCTCCAAGATTTTCAGTGATTTTTGAAATCATTTGATCCAGCTTGATATCAATTGGGAGCATTTTTATCTTTTCCATGACCATGTCTTTCAAAGAATTGATCTGATCCGGTTGGCTAATGTAAAAAATAATTTTATTGGCTATGAGTGTTCCCATGAGCGTAAAAGGAAGAACCAAAATAAAGAAGGATAAAAGGATAATTATCAAAGCTGCCAATGTTTTATTCATCTTGCGCTTTTCACATAGTTTCCTCATTTGATTCCGAAACAGCACATAAAAGATCGTTGCGCCAAGTCCTGCCGCGATAAATGAAGTCAGGTTTGTGACTATGACAACCGCAATCCCAAGAATGAGGAAGAAAAATATATACTTTTGGATTAACCGATCACCCGACATAAGTTTCTGTTTATTTGTTTATTCAAATGTAATGGAAAAAATATCAATTGAATAATGAAAGAACACCATGTAATCCTGAATAATTAAATGATGCTAAAAAAATTTAAAGAATATTGAAATTATTATATTGTAACCCGGAAAAGTGAAAGTGTAATAAGAAACTAATAAAGCAGGTTTATAGTGCATTTTCTTTTATGAAATCTGGTTTCAAAAAAAACATATAAAAATATAATTGTCTTAAAAGATCTGCGTTCAAGCCATGATCATTACTCATGTCATACATTATCCGCATTCATTTTGAACTCTCCAGAATGCCCTTAGTTCAAAAAATCCATCACATCCTTCTTTATTTCAATTTTAGTTTTATCTTTGCAGCCGCTATTAACGAATAGGGTCGGTTGGCCGAGTGGTTAGGCAAAGCTCTGCAAAAGCTTCTACGGCGGTTCGAACCCGCCACCGACCTCCCTTTTATAATGAATAGTGAAAGATGAAGAATGAAAAATAAAAGCTGATCCGACTGCAGAGATTTTTCTAAACTCTATTTTTATATAGAACTTTTCATTCCAGAATCCACTTTTTATTACCCATTACCCATCTGTCTGAACCGCTGATTTAGCTGATTAGGATGATTTTATTGATTTTTTTGCATCATGATATGATTCATTTCTTCTCAAACAACTTATGCAATTTGCTGACGGGAAACGATCTTTCAGACCTATAACTTCTAATTACCGATTACCCATTACTCATTACTCATTTCCTATGAAAAGTGAGAGAGTGAGAAGGTGAGAAGGATAACATTCATACAAACTGATTACTAACCACTGACCACTGATTACTGATTTCTGATTTCTACTGAGTAATATAAGGCAGCGCCGCTATGCAAGCCGGATATTTAGCCTTTATTGAGAAAAGTGCTCCAACCTGGCCTTGCACATCCATATTAGATCCGTGAGAGATCAGTGTATCTTTAGCAGTAACTAAATTAGCTAAATATACCGTATCTGACATGAAATTATCATCGACGATCTTCATGAAAGCTTCTGTATTGTTGGAAATATAAGTATTTATTTTGTCCGTTGATCCCACATCTATACCTCTTTCTTTGAGCGTTGTAACTAATTGTTCATCAATGGTTTTACCGTTTTTATTCTGGCATGCGCACAAGAGATTATAGATTTTCTTCGGGTTATTCCAATCTTCTGCAGGTGTACTGCATGAAACCATTAGCATCATTAATAACGTTAGTGCTTTTAATTGAGTCACATATTTGCTTTTCATATACTTCTTTTATATCTTTGTCAAGAGAGGTCTAGTTATAACGCAATGTACGACTTCTTATTCCATGTGTATACTATTCTTTAACCATTAAATAATTACTTTATGTTGTGGACATTAATTATTGGCGGTATAGCCGGATTTATTGGAAGTTTACTTTTTAAAGGTACCGGCAGTGGTATTATCATTAACATCGTGCTGGGTATTCTTGGCGGATGGTTCGGTGGGTGGATATTCGGACAACTTGGGTTTACAGGTCCCGGATATTTCTTTACTGCGGTAATCGGAGCATTTTTACTTTGTTGGATTTTTAGTTTATTCTCTAAAAGAGCTTAGTTTTTATCGAATTATCTGACATTCTGACTTTTCCTGAGGACGACCTTCTAAAAAAATGGTCTCTCATTTTGAGCATTGATCCTGCCAAGGATGATGAGTTTGAAGAGGTAGAATGGAATGAAGAAGATCATACTATAGACAAGGCCCTTGGCTGGGTGTATGGAGGCGACTCCGGCAGCGGCCAGGGCCGTTCTATGAAAGTCAATGAATGGTTAAGAGATATTGACTTGTTTTTCCCCCCTCAGGTTGCATCCGTCCTTCAGAAAGACGCAGTTACCAAATTCGGTCTGGAACTATTGTTGAAAGATGATACCTTCATCAAGCATATTATTCCGGATATTCACTTGGCCGTCGCCATTCTAAAAATGAAAGGGCTGTTGCCTGACCAGGCAAAACATAAAGCCAGACTTATAATCGACGAATTAGCAAAAAAGCTCATCGAAACCCTCTCCTTTAATACTACAGCTGCCATTGGCCGTGCACTGAGGTCTCCTTTACTGAATCGAAAACCTAAGTATAATCACATTCATTGGCATAAGACTATTTATAAAAACCTTCACACCTACCTGCCCGACACCCGTTCTGTCATCCCCGAAAAGCTGATCGGCAGACAAATGAGGCAAAAATCAATTGATACTATTTACATATTAATCGATCAGTCAGGATCTATGTATGAATCCCTGATTTATGCAGCGATATATGGTTGCATATTCAGCAGGATACCTGCACTCAACACACATCTGATTCTTTTTGATACAGAGATCGCCGACGTTAGTGGTCAGCTTTCTGACCCTGTGGACGTTTTGTTTTCTACTCATATGGGAGGTGGCACAGATATTGGCAAAGCTTTTCAATACGCCCTCCAAAGTTGCCCAAATCCTGAGAGATCTTTACTTGTACTTATTTCGGATCTCGATGAGACGGAAGATGTGGACAGCATGCTTGCCACTACAAAAATCGCTTCGGATACCTTCAAAAAGATACTGGTAATTCTAGCTCTGAATCAAGAAGGAAAGGCCACCTGGAATAAAGAAATAGCTGAGATTTATACAGCACTTGATATCACATGTGTAGCATCTACGCCTGAACAGTTTCCAGAACTTTGCGCTCGAGAAATTATTTTATCCCGCTCTTAGACATTTTCTTTGTTCTATCTTCGTTATTCCTTGTGAACAATCCTTTGCCTTGCCAATACGATTAATACATATTTTGATCTTTTTACTACTGCCTTCCTTGAGCTCCTGGGGTCAGCGTATTCTGCTTCACGGATTGGTGGATACTAGCAATATTTCCATTTTTGTAGATAAACTTGTTAATACTAAGGATCAAGATATATTCAAGTTATATGCGCCTATCGAAGCATTGATAGATAAACTTCACCAAAAGGGATACTTTTCAGCATCACTGGATTCGATGAAGTTGGATAGTATGGGGATAAATCTCTATTTTTTTCAGGGAATTAAATATAAAATCGACCAGGTTAGAGTTGAGGAACTCTATGGAATGATCAAAGCAGATACGCTCAGACTTTCATTATTAACTCCCTACAAGGCTGACTCTATCATTCAGATCACAAAGAAACACTTACTAGAGTCGATGCTTCTGCTTGGCTATCCATTCGCTTCTATCAATATAATTACAGAGAATACTGATACGAACTCTATATCAATTAGGTACAGAGTATTCCCGGGTAAAATATACCCTTTAGGTGGTCTTCATGTAGTAGGAAATTTAAAAATATCAGATTATTACATTGAAAAAATGATAAGTCTGGAAAAAGGAAGACCCTATAATCCCGGTATTTTGAAAAAGGCTTCTTCCAAGGTTCGCGAATTAACTTTTGCAGAACAATATCGGGCACCTATGGTGGTTTTTGCAGAAAACAAAGCTTATTTGGCCTTGTTTTTGAATAAAAAAAATGTCAATCGATTTGACCTGTTAATTGGCGTCCAGCCAAATACCAGTAATATACCCGGCGTTAGCAATAAATTGCTTTTGACTGGAAATGCTACGATCGAACTAGTGAATCAATTTGGCCAGGGAGAAAAGATCCTGGGTGAATACTTTCAACCATCCGCCATGAATCAACAGCTCAGATTGGAGGCAGAATATCCGTTTTTGCTCTCTACACCGATTGGATTAAAGGGTGCATTCAAATTATATCGGGCGGATTCGGCCTTCTTGGAAAAAATATTCGAGGTTGGTACTCAATATTATTTTGATTTTGACAGTAAGTTAGAAGCATTCTGGAACAGACATCAGTCCGATATCGGCACAGTTGATACTCAGTCTATAATTTTGACAAAAAAACTACCGGCTAACCTCGATTACAAAACAGATTATTTCGGTCTGAATTACAATATTCAGAAGCTTGACTTCCGTCTCAATCCGAGAAAGGGATTTTCCATCGACCTTAAGATGGGTGTGGGTAAGCGGAACATCTTAAAAAACGACAAGATCCTTTCCATTCGTGGTGCAGATCCTCAGTCATTTAATTACAAGACACTATATGACACTGTCACTTTGACATCAACGCTATTCAAACCTCAGCTGGATGCCAGATTTTATCTGCCAATGTTTAAGAGGCTCGCATTTATGGTTCGTGCCAATGGCGGGCTGATCTCTGGTCCAAAGCTTGTTTATAACAACGAAAAGTTTAGGATTGGTGGTAACAAGACATTGAGAGGGTTCAATGAACAATCAATTTATTCTGTAGGATATCTCGTCGGAACAACTGAATTAAAAATGGTGCTGGACGAATTAAGTTCTGTATTTTTATTTGCTGATAATGCACTAATAAATAATACGGACACCCAACTTGACAATTTTTACTGGAACCTGGGAATAGGAGCGGGGATTAACTTTGGTACGAAGGTAGGTGTATTCGGACTAAGTGTGGCTCTTGGGAAAAACAAGACAGTTCCATTTGATTTCACGGCGGCTAAGATCCATTTTGGGTATCAAAGTTTATTTTAAACTTCTATCGTATTGATAGAAATAAGAAGGAATTAGCTAAATTCTAATGTTCACTTTTAGATAAGGGATTTTGGATTGATTCCCAAGATAAATTTTGAGTAAAAATAATTTAGTCTGAGATTATAATTAGCTATCTTTTTTATAAGCGCAGATTTAACGGCAGTTGGCTTTCCATAGTCAAAAGTAAAATTAAACAACATTTTACTGCCTGGTATTTGAATTTGTTTTGGCACTTCGGTAAAATCAGGTGTCAATAAGCGAAAATCCTGATTTGAACGACCTGTAGAGGTTGTATAATCCATGTAGCCAAAGACTAAGTATTTAGCATTTCCGATACCTAGAATCGGATCCATTTCCATGTTTACATTCAGAAAAGAAGCATTGTTTTGGTCAATATTTGTTTCTGAGTAATCCTTGTCGTAAATAAAGCGGACTTTTGAAAACTTATAAACACTATCTATGGAAGCAATTAAGATTTGATTGAAGTTATCTCGCGCTGATATGATAACTTTGAGTTCAGCTTGCGCCATTTTGATCTCCTTCGGACTACTTGCTTTATCCTCCATTATTTTGGTAAAATACAATATTTGTGCTTGGTTATAATGAAGTCTAACAATTAAATATCCATCTTTTAAATCTTTTATCAAAGTTTGTGCGTAGTTAAGATGTTGGGATTTATCTAAAGTCAGTTTTCGAATGATTTGTCCCTCTGAAAAGAAGGTTTGTATAAATAATATAAAAAAAAGTCCACTTTTGAGCACTTTTGACATCGAAGTATGTGTTAATGGTAGAACGTAAAGATAAAATTTTAGAATGAGCTGTTATGTTTTCTTTGAAACCTAAGCTTATCATTTTACAGCAATATTACTTCTTTATTCGAAGATGCTAATAATGATAAAATTCTAGTATGTCAAATTGGCGTAAAAAAAACTTGGCGCACTATTTGCATTCATTCTAAATACGACTTTCAATTATTTTTGAAACTTTAACAAAATCTTAAAGAAGACTTAAAAGACTGATAATCATTATATTAATGTCATTATAAGAATTTTTATTAACACGAATAGTATCAATTTAAAGATTTTGTTTAACGTTTATAGCGTTAGAGTTAAACAAAAGATTAATTTTACATCAAAACAAGCAGATATGTCAATTATAGAGTTTAACAAGAAAATAGATAATGTATCCCAATACTTACATTCTTTTGCATTGAATCTGACAAAGAATTCTGAAGATGCTAAAGATTTGTTTCAGGAGACAACATACAGAGCGTTGGTCAACAAAGACAAGTTCGCTCCCGATACCAACCTTAAAGCATGGTTGTTCACGATTATGAAAAATATTTTCATAAACAACTATCGCAAGAAGATGAAGGCAAATACCATCATGGACAGTACAAATAATCTGTATTATCTCAATGCTGGTGGCGCTGAGCACAATCAAGGCGAAACAAATATGTTTATAAAAGAATTGAACGAAATGATAGAGCGTCTTGATGGATCTCTGAGAGTTCCTTTCATGTTGCACTACGAAGGATTCAAATATCAAGAGATTGCTGACGAATTGGAATTACCATTGGGCACCATAAAAAGTAGAATATTCTTCGCTCGTAAAGAACTGAAAAAAGTAATTAAGGACCGATATAGTAACATCTTTGATATCCGTATCAAGGATAACCGTAAGGCGGTCTAACTAACAACCGATTTTTTAATAGAATTTATTTCTTGTTTGCAGGGAACAAAGTACTTATTTTGTTCCCTGTTTGATTTTATTGACTTTTGGAGCGAGGGTATGTTTATAAATAATACTTTTTGAAAACCTATTTGAGTGTGAATAATTAGATCTTATCGATTATTAGTTGAGAATATGCAAAATAAATTTTGCGGACACCAGAACGTAGGTTAACCTACGCTCAGCGTTTCATAGCGAATGACGGATAATAATTTAAAGTTAAAACTATGATCGTGAAGGTTCGTCATAGGTTAACCTGCGTCGGGGTGTCACCAAAGTTTCACTTTGACATAAAAAATATTTGGTTTAGATAATAGAAGGGTGCCATTAAACGGGGTGTCAAGCTTATTGGTTATTTCCGTTTTTTGCGATATAAAAATGTAAAAAAATTCTATGTATTTTACGCATACATTTGAAAACTAATTGATTTTGGCTGAAGCTCTACTTAAATCCATCTTTAAAAAAATTCTCCTTGATTGGTATGACCCTGCAGCCAGGCCTATGCCATGGAAAGATGAAAAAAATCCTTACAAAATATGGATATCTGAAGTAATGTTACAACAGACTCGAGTCGAGCAGGGCTTGGAATATTATAAAAGATTTATAGATAAATTTCCTGACGTTTTTTCTTTGGCTAATGCACCGATTGAAGACGTTTTGAAGCTTTGGCAAGGACTCGGATACTACAGTCGTGCGAGAAATCTACATAAAGGAGCACATCAATTGGTATCAAATTATGACGGCGAAATGCCGCGTTCTTTCAATGAAATACTTGCTCTAAGTAGTGTTGGTCCATACACTGCCGCCGCGATAGCGTCCTTTGCTTATAATATGCCACATGCGGTAGTCGATGGCAATGTGATCCGCATCATTTCAAGGATATTTGGAATAGACACACCTTTCGATACATCAGTTGGTCAGAAATTATTCAAACAGTTGGCAGATGAATTGCTGGATCGGCAGCAAGCCGGCAGATATAATCAAGCCATCATGGATTTTGGTGCTACAGTTTGCACTCCATCGAATCCTAAATGTGCTGAATGTCCATTTAGCCAAGATTGTGTTGCTTTTTTAAGTGGTAAGACGAGTGAACTTCCTGTAAAGTCAAAAAAAATAAAGAAAAGAGAAAGGCATTTCAACTACTTTGTATTTCAGCATCAGGATGAATTTTTAGTATTTCAAAGAGATACAAAGGATGTCTATTCTGGAATGTATGAATTTTATCTGTGGGAGCATGAAACAATTATTAGTGATGATATAATAAAACTTAAAATCGAAGATATGCTCAACAAACCGGTTAGTTTCACAAAATTCAGTCTTAACAAACCACATATTCTTACTCATCAGCGCTTATTTATTCACTTCTTTCAATTTAATTTAAATCACAAACTTTCCTTAGAAGGCGGAAGTTGGAGGACATTAGGTAATTTAAAAAAATTACCTGTTCCAAAATTTATACATGATTATATGGAAAGGCTTTGATTGATTTTGGAGAAAAAGTATAGTTTTTGATAGAGGATCTTTCCGATGGAATGTATATCACCTTTTGAGTAGGGCCATTCAGTTCTATCAAATCGTTATGTGTAAATTGTTGAATATCAACAATTCCAAAAGAAGATGAAAGAAAGTCGCAACTTCCCCTCTGGCTGAGGGGTGGCGGCCAATGTCATTAAGTTAAGCAATTAAAATTAATAATCTATTACTGACAATATTTCGGTGCGCTGCACCTGATAGGCTATCAATTTTATTTCTATAAATATCACTGTGCGCTGCACCTTTGCTTTTCTTCCAGGTGCAGCACACCACAATATTTATAGAGTTCGTATTAAGCTTGCTCCAATGTGCAGCGCACCGAGATATTTTGAATGAACTTATGACCTTAACTTAATGACATTGGGGTGGCGGCAGCCGGGGTGTCAATTATTGCAATGTTTCTGTTGATCTAAGAAATAATTAGAACTTAATCTAAAATATTTATCAACGAGTTACATATTAAAGTTTTAGAGAAGAGAATGACCCTGATCCCTAGGAGGAGTCCTTTAATGTAACATAAACCTAGAAGGAATATTTAAGCAATTTCCAACTTACCATTACGTTATATATCCAATATAACTTAGCCCTTATGCTCCCGATCCTCTTCTCATTTCTGATTTCACTATTTGCGGCATCTTGTTCTTCCAACGAATCGCCATTAGCACTCGAAAAAGAAGATGTGAATAATGTTGCTAAGGAGAATGACCTACACGAAACTATTGTAGGCCGTTTTTCCCCACCTTTAGGATATAAGAGGGTATCTTTAGAAAAAAACTCCTTTGGTTACTATCTCCAACACCTACCTTTAAAAGAAAAAAATGCTCTTGTTACATATTATAATGGTAATCAAAAAGCGAATAACAGTGTGTACTTAGGTGTAGTTGATTTACCTATCGGCAATAAGAATTTACATCAATGCGCTGATGCTGTCATCAGACTGCGAGCAGAATATTTGTTTGCACAAAAAAAATATGCCGACATCCACTTTACTTTTCTGTCAGATGGCAAACCTCGATATTATGAAACATTTGTAAATGGTGACTACAGCTATGCGACTTTTTGGAAATACCTTGAGCACGTATTTGAATTTGCCAATACGACCTCACTTTCAAACGAATTGAAGACCGTCAATTCCTCCTCTGATATTAAAATAGGTGATGTCTTAATTGAAAAGAAAATACCTTATGGACATGCTGTCATTGTAGTAAATATGGCTTTTGATAATACCGGAAAAAAGAAAGTGATGCTTGCCCAAAGTTATATGCCTGCCCAGGAGATCCAGATCCTCATCAATCCCGCCAACCCTTCATCTGTGTGGTACGATGTTAAAGAAGCTTTCATTACTCCGGAATGGAATTTCAAGAAGGAGCATTTAAAAAGGTTCAATCTATAATATTCAACTTGAATTTTATTATAAATAAAATAAATTTCATTGGGACATAACCTTAATTCGTAAAGAGTGTTAAGTGAATAAAAGATTTTATGGCTTTTTATCAATTTTCAAAAACCCAAAAATTTAATGCCACGATCGACGAATTGTGGGCATTCATATCCGACCCTGGTAATCTTAAATTGATCACTCCTCCTTCCATGGGTTTTGAAGTTACTTCAGGAAAAGCTGAAAGAGAAATGTATCCCGGCATGATCATCACTTATTTTGTACGTCCTTTATTTGGTATCAAGATGCGTTGGGTCACCGAAATCACTCAAGTTAATGACAAAGAATATTTCGTAGATGAGCAGCGATTAGGGCCTTATACGATGTGGCATCATCAACACCGATTGATACAAACTGAAGACGGTGTATTGATGGAAGATACGGTGAGCTACATTCCACCATTTGGTTTTTTAGGTGCTATTGCAAATTCACTGATCATCCGATCAAAGTTGGAAGAGATATTTGCATTCAGGACGAAGGTGTTAGAGGAGAAGTTTCGAAAGTTAAATTAAAGAGATTAAAAAAGCTTTCTAATCAAATAATTTACCTTGGACTAAAGTCCAATCATACTCATCTTTGATCCGTTGACTAAAGTCAACGGCAAATTATATGGTGCCTTCCTCACATAAATATAACAATTAAAGGATATTTCAGGAATAGAATTGAGCTGATCTTTACATAGCTGCTGTCAAGTCAGTGCAGCATTTGACAATTTCAAATCTCTCAGTGCACCTTAAAAAAAGCAACTATTGGAATCAAATCTAGAAAATCAAGGTGCAAACTTTTATGAGTAAAAATCAAAAGCCTATGAGAATCTCTGTGATACAAACTTACAGCTCTTCTTTGCCTTTAACCACCTGAATAATTTTCACAAAAGAAATTACACTGATTCTTTCCTAGATACTGGCTGATCGGTGCAGCATTTGACGATAGTCAAATTAGTTAGTGCTCTTAAAAAATTTAGTATTGAAGTTAAAACTACAAGATCTAGGGGTCAGACTTCTTAAAAACAAATACCAAAGACCTTTGTGCAACTTTGTGTTAAAACCCCATCCACTTTCAAGCAAAAGCGCAGAACGAGGCCATGTAAAAACCTCAGAGTAAATTAATCTTGAATCCAAAAATCCTAATATTTAAAGAAAAGACTGATAGTTGTAACATTTGAAAAGGTCAACTTCTCAGTGCTCCTCAATAATGCCAAATCGAAGTATAATTTCAAAATTAAGCGCTATTCTAAAATAGAATTACAATCAAAAACCTCCATGAATCTCTGTGATACCCCAAACACCTTCCCTTTACTAAACTCTTTTTCATTACTCTTTAAAACTTTACTTGACCCATTTCATTCTATATAAAATTTCGCTTTTCTCCATCCCGACATCAAAAATATTTGGACAATTCAGCCTCAAAAGGAATTATCATTAACCATTGTCTTTGAACAAATTACCTCAAATTATCCAACTAAACAGTTACTTTTGTTAAAGCCAAAAAAGCAATGTTTAAAATGCTTGGATATATTGACATCAAAACTTACCTTTGTGGCGAATTTTGAAAAACCTGCATAAAACCTTTGTGGGCAAAGCAAAAGAAAGCATATGACCAAGTTGAATACATCTTTAAATAAATACTTTTCAGGAATAACCCTGATGATTTTCTTTGTTTTAGGCATGATGTCTCAGTCAATTGCCCAGGAAAACACTGCAGACCACAAAGAAACTTTAAAAGAAGAAGTTGTTGCCATCTCTCATGAAGCCCATGAGGCTGAAGAAGAGTTCAAAATGCAGGACATGATCTTCAACCACATCAACAACTCTAATGAATTCCATCTATTTGGCCATATAGCTATTCCTCTTCCTTGCATTCTTTACTCAAAAGAAGATGGATTCACGACTTTCCTTTCTTCAAAGTTACACCACGGATCTAAAGCATACAACAGATATGTACTTGATCATGGAACAGTAAAGAGATTACCTGTTGGTTTTCCTGAAGGCGAAGTTGAAATAGGCCACCTGACACATGAAAAAGTTGATAAAGTCGAGATCACTAAGTTGATGCACGATGGCAAAGAATACGAAGTTGAAGGCGCTTCTACCCTTATGAAGTTTACATCTTATTACGATTTCTCTATTTCTAAGAATGTCTTCACGATGCTGCTTGCGGCCGTCATCCTTTGTTTGATATTCTTTTCTGTAGCAAATGCTTACAAAAAGAGACCGGGTCAAGCGCCAAAAGGTCTTCAGAATTTCATGGAAGTCATCGTCAACTTTATCATTGATGAAGTGGCTAAGCCAATGTTGGGCAATAGATACATGACTTACCTGCCTTATCTATTGACGATATTCTTTTTCATCACCACTATCAACCTGATGGGATTGATTCCCTTCTTTCCTTTCGGAGCTAATGTAACAGGTAATATCGCCACTACAATGGCTCTAGCCGTTTTGACGTTTGTAATCACCAATATCAATGGTAACGGTGCCTATTGGAAACACATCTTCTGGATGCCGGGTGTTCCTGTGCCGATGAAGTTGTTCCTAGCACCAATAGAATTTATGGGTGTATTCATCAAGCCTGTTTCTTTGATGATACGACTTTTCGCTAACATTACAGCGGGTCACGTAATCATATTAAGTTTGGTTGGCTTGATCTTTGTATTCGGTAAGGTAGGAACAAGTATCGCCGGAGCAACCACAGGTGCTTTGGTCGCAATACCTTTTACCATGTTTATGAACTTAATAGAAGTGATAGTTGCCCTTATACAGGCATTTATCTTTACGATATTATCAGCAAGTTATTTTGGTGCAGCGACGGAAGAAGCGCATCACTAGGAAATGGTGAATTATAAATGATAAATGAGGCGCAGAGGGAAATTGTAGCGAAGAGTAATTGTTAGTTATTAATTGTTAATTGTTATTCTTTAGCACAGAATAAAGATTAGATAAGGGGCCCGAGTTAGGCAAAGAATAAAATCGGAGAAAAAGTTTTCCGCTTCAAATAATAAAATATGGTTTTGCACGGCCTAAAGCTTATAGCCTAATGCCTATTGCCATATAATCGAAGCACGAAAGTCAGGAATTAAAGGTAAAGATCGATCTCAGCATCCTTCTCACCTTCTAACCGCCTCACCTTCTAACTTTTTAAAATGATAAATGGGGCGCAGAATATAAGGTTCTGATAAGATTTGAAATGAAGCTCTGAAAGAGCGTTTCCCCACAGCGAATTGCGAAAGCTGTTCGCGACAAAAAATAAAAACATCAGAAAAAAAGTTTTCTGACCAAAAGTTAAAAACCAAGAATCTAAGAATCAAAGAGAGTGCTCAATCTGCGCCTTATTCTAACTTCTACCTTCTAACTTCTAACTTTTTAAACCGTATTTTAACAAACTAAATATATACATTATGTACGCAGCTATTGGAGCAGGATTGGCAGCTATCGGTGCCGGAATTGGTATCGGTCTTATCGGCGGTAAAGGTATGGAAGCTATTGCTCGCCAGCCTGAAGCAGTTGGAGATATCCGTAACAACATGTTGATCTTCGCGGCATTCGTAGAAGCGGTAGCGCTTTTCGCCGTGGTGGTAGCTTTCCTTGGTCTATAATACCGGGAAACAAAAATCTTGACCCGTTGAGAAGACGGTTGGTCCATCACCGGGTCTTTTTTAGTAAAAACATCAATCTAATATAATATGTTATTAGCCGAATTTAATGTAATCAAGCCGGATCCGGGGTTATTCTTCTGGACAGTAATTATTTTCGTTGTACTTTGGTTTATCCTTGGCAAAAAAGCTTTCGGACCAATCGCCAAAGCATTGAAAGATCGCGAGGATTCAATCAAAGATGCATTGGCTCAGGCTGATGTAGCACGTGCGGAGATGAGCAACCTTAAGTCTGAAAACGAGCAATTACTTGTTGAGACGCGTCAGGAAAGAGCTGCCATGCTTAGAGAAGCAAAAGATTCTGCCAGTCAGATCGTTGCTGAAGCTAAGAACAAGGCTAAAGACGAAGCAAACCGTATCCTTGCAAGTGCCAATCTTGAGATAGAAAATCAAAAGAAAATGGCCATCACTGAAGTTAAAAATCAGGCAGGACTTATGGCTGTACAGATCGCTGAGACAGTGATCAAAAAACAATTGAGCAATGACAATGCACAGGTCGAACTGGCGCAGTCTCTTGCCAATGATATCAAACTTAACTAATAAGTTTATTTTTTAAATAGAAATTTAATATAAATGTCTGTATCACAAGTTGCTTCCCGCTATGCCAAGTCCCTTCTGGACCTTGCTGTAGAACAGGGCAAGACCGAGATCGTAAAGGCAGATATGGCTAATTTTCATGAAGCACTAAAGAGTCGCGAACTCGTTTTGTTGCTGAAAAGCCCTATCATCTATCCTGATAAGAAATTGGCTTGTTTAAAAGCCATTTTCGAAGGAAAGATCGACGCTCTTACACTTGCATTTTTCAACCTATCAGTTAAAAAAGGTAGAGAGTCGCTGTTGATAGATATAGCTGATGAATTTAATACTCAGTACAATACCAAGTTCAATATCGCTTTAGTCAAAGTTACTTCGGCTACAGCGTTGGATGCGTCTACCACAGAAATTATCCTCAACAAGGTGAAGTCAATGATCGGCGATAACAAAACGATACAGCTAGAGACTAAAATTAACCCTGCACTTATAGGTGGTTTTATCATTGAATTCAATGGTAACTTATACGATAGCAGTGTCGCTTACCAGATGAACAAATTGAAACATTCATTCTCCAATAATTAATAACATAATTTAAATTTATAATAGCCATGGTTAGTGTTAAACCTGATGAAATTTCAGCAATTCTAAAACAACAACTTTCAGGTTTCCATACAGAAGCTGAATTGGAAGAAGTAGGTACAGTATTGCAAGTGGGTGATGGTATCGCCCGTGTATATGGTCTTACCAATGCAGGAGCTGGTGAGCTCGTAGAATTCGAAACAGGCGTACAAGCCATCGTTTTGAACCTTGAAGAAGATAACGTAGGTGTGGTTCTATTGGGATCATCTGACGGAATCAAAGAAGATTCTAAAGTAAAAAGAACAAAAACGATCGCTTCTATCGAAGTCGGTGAAGGTTTATTAGGCCGTGTGGTAAATCCACTTGGTCAACCTATCGACGGAAAGGGAGAGATCACCGGTACTAAATATAAGATGCCAATAGAGCGTAAAGCTCCGGGTGTTATCTTCCGTCAACCGGTTACTGAGCCACTTCAGACAGGTATCAAAGCGATCGATGCGATGATTCCAATCGGTAGAGGACAGCGTGAATTGATCATTGGTGATCGTCAGATCGGAAAGACTGCCATTGCCATTGATACAATCATTAACCAAAAGGAATTTTATGACAGAGGTGAGACTGTTTACTGCATCTATGTAGCATGTGGTCAGAAAGCATCTACTGTAGCTCAGGTAGCAAAAGTTTTAGAAGAAAATGGTGCAATGCCTTATACTTGTATCGTTGCTTCTTCTGCAGCTGATCCAGCTCCACTTCAGTTTTATGCTCCATTCTCCGGTGCATGTATTGGAGAATTCTTCCGCGATACAGGACGTCCAGCATTGATCATTTATGATGATTTATCTAAGCAGGCTGTTGCTTACCGTGAGGTTTCTCTTCTATTGAGAAGACCTCCGGGGCGTGAGGCTTATCCTGGTGATGTATTCTACCTTCACTCCCGTCTTTTGGAGCGTGCGGCTAAGATCATCAGCAATGATGAAATGGCTCAAAGCATGAACGACCTTCCTGAATCTTTGAAGGCTTCAGGTCTTGTAAGAGGTGGTGGTTCATTGACTGCACTTCCGATCATCGAAACACAAGCGGGTGACGTATCAGCATATATCCCGACAAACGTGATCTCGATCACTGATGGTCAGATATTCCTTGAGACCAACTTGTTCAACTCAGGTATCAGACCTGCGATCAACGTGGGTATCTCAGTGAGTCGAGTGGGTGGTAATGCTCAGATCAAGTCAATGAAGAAAGTATCTGGTACTTTGAAACTTGATCAGGCTCAATACCGTGAATTGGAAGCATTTGCTAAGTTCGGTTCCGACCTTGATGCCGCTACTAAGTCTGTATTGGACAAAGGAGAACGTAACGTGGAAGTATTGAAACAAGCTCAGTATTCGCCGGTATCTGTAGAGAAACAAGTTGCGATAATCTATCTTGGTTCAAACAACTTATTGAAAGATATCAAACCAACGAATGTAAGAGATTTTGAAGAAAATCTATTCTCAATCCTAGACAAGAGCCATCCTGAAATGCTTAAGAATTTCAAGGCAGGTAAATTGGAAGAAGCAGATCTTACAGCATTGAAAGCAGTTGCAGCGGATCTTTCAAAACAATACGCTAATTAATTAGTATTATAATAATTATAATAATGGAAGTGATGAATGTTCATTCATTTAGCCTTCCATCATCAATAATAGCATAACAAAATGGGTGCGAATTTAAAGGAAGTAAGAGAGAGGATTAAGTCGGTGATATCGACTCAACAGATCACAAAAGCCATGAAAATGGTTTCTGCTGCCAAGTTGCGTCGTGCACAGCAGGCCATCGTCCAGTTGAGACCTTATAGTGAGAAGCTCAATGAGATGTTGTCCAACATCCTTTCCAATCTAGATGGAGACGGCTCATCTGTTTACAATACAGAAAGAGAAGTTAAGAATGTAGCTATCGTCGTGGTGACCTCTAATCGTGGTCTTGCGGGTGCTTTGAATACCAACATCAGCAAAGCTGCTACAGAGATCGCTCAACGTAAATATCCTGCACAACTTGCTTCGGGCAATGTAACATTTATATCTATTGGTAAAAAGGGTGGTGAATATGTACGTCGCGTGCACAAGAATTCACCATTGATTCTAGAGCATGTAAATGCATTTTCTAATCTTGCATTTGCCAACATCGCTCCAATAGCGAATGGAATAATGGAAGAATTTGCCAAGGGAAAATACGACGCAGTAGAGATCGCTTACAGCAAGTTTAAAAATGCTGCGACACAGATCTTTGAAGCAGAGCAATTCCTTCCTGTAAAGAAAATGCCGGTAGACATCAACGCAAGCAAGAAAAAGGCAGATTACATCTTTGAGCCTGATCAGGAATCATTGTTGGAATATCTTGTTCCTACGATCCTTCAGACACAGTTTCACAAGACATTGTTAGACACACATGCTTCAGAACATGGAGCGCGTATGACAGCGATGGACAAGGCGACTGAGAATGCAGACAGTTTACTAAAAGAATTAAAGATCAACTACAACAAAGCCCGTCAGGAAGCCATCACGAACGAACTTTCAGAGATCGTCGCCGGTGCAGCAGCCTTATAATTTGATTTAACAACTATAACTCAAAATAATAGATAGAGGGTCCGATGTGAAAGCGCCGGACTTTTTTTAAAATTTAATAAAACAAATTAATCAATATGAAAACAATCTTTAAAGTTATATTATGTTCTTTTTTAATTTCATTTATAAGTTGTAATGAAGAAAAGGAAATGTATTTAAATGATAAAATAGAAATTAATGACCAGAGCGCAAGTTTTAATGCTCAAAGTATTTCTTCATTAATTTATGAATTCAGAGATTCTTTATCTAATTCTGGATATAATGCGATAGTTACAAAATCAGGAAAACCACTTTGGGTCATATGAAATATTATAAATTATTTGTTTTATTTGTTTTAGTAGCTTGTAGTTCGAATAAAAATAAGTTTGAAACATTTGATTATCAAAAAAGCAATAATCCCTGGATCACTGCATTTAAAGACCAAGTGTTTTTTTCAAGTTTGAGGGAAAGTTATCAGAATGACACTATTTTTGATCTCATTGGTAAGAAAGATGCATTTAACACATATGATGGATTGGATTTAGAAAATATAGCATTAGCAAAGTCATTGGCAAAAAATATGGTGAACAATATTCCGATAGCTACAATGTGCGAAGGTTGTGGAAAAGATCAGAAGTATTTTATGGCTAATTGTCTGCATTATTATCAAAGTCGTGAATTGGATTCTATTGCTCACGCAGAGTTTGAAAAGTTTAAGAGCAGGCAGGATAAATTATATGAGAATTGAAGATCAATTACAACAAAGCCCGTCAGGAAGCCATCACCAACGAACTTTCAGAGAACGTAGCCGGTGCAGCTGCCTTATAATGTGATTTAACTACTATAACTCAAAATAATAGATAGAAGGGTCCGATGTGAAAACGTCGGACTTTTTTTTATTTTCCCCCTTTGGAGGGTGAACGACGCAGAAAAGGTGCCTAAGCGACCTTTTCAAGGAAGTGAAACGAAACGAAGTGCAAGTCCCTACTTGCACAAAGTGAAGTCAGAACACAATTGGGGGACGAAATTGTGCTTCTGTGGGCCGAGGGGGAGGCTTCACATTCTTAGATGAAATTTTAAACATCCCTTCTCTCGCATTTTCTTAAGTTTGTAAATCAAAAACCACTTCATGAACTGGAAAGTTATAACCACTGAAGAACAATATCAAATTGCAATTAAAAGAACGTTATTGATATTTGATTCTGAACTTAGAACCGATCTAGGTGATGAATTGGCATTATTATTGCTGATTGTAAAAGATTATGAAGCTAAAAATATAAGTTTACCATCATTAGACCCTTTAGAAGTAATTAAATTCAGGATGGAAGAAAATGGAATTTGAAGTAAAAATAATCGTTTCATAAATTTACTTTATATTCAAAACTCATTTAAAATACTGAAAATTTATGAAATTTAGAACTAAAATCGTTTACTTATTTTTTATAGCAATATTAGCAATTATATTTTTTTCATTCAATTCTAAACCATATTCCAAATGGAATAAAATTGAAAATGATGGGCCAGCACTAATTGTCAAGAGTGAATATCCTTTAGAATATCTAAAATGTTATGTTTTTGAATTAGGACCACAACCATTAATCTTGCAAAGTGATGATGGATTGACATGGAGATATAAATTTTATCCATCACAGGAAGATTTCAATCCTACAGAAGTAAAATTTATAGGATTTTCAAAGGATGGCACTTATTTCCACAACAATAAAAAAGATGAATCACAAACAAAACTCAGAGTTGGAGAAGTAAAAGCGAAGGTGTTTAAATTAAGCCCGAATATTTATTTTAAAAACAGTGAGGAAAAATCAGAGTCTGAAAATTTTTCAGAATGGCCAGCATTCACAATGTATGAAATGAAAAAGTTAAAAGCATTAGCGGCTCCCGGAGAGAAGGCCTGTCCAATAACTTATGATTATGACTATTTCGTGGTAAGACAAGAAAAAATTGAAAATGGTAAAGGAACTGCAAAAGTGAAATTTAATTATCCTCCATTAATAGATGTAAATTCTATAAATTGGAAAACATTTGGGACTGACAGAATCGTCGCTCATGGTACTGAAAATACGTTGCCCCCGGGAGATTATACGATCTCTATGATGTACAATGTTTGTGTCAATATAAATGTTTCATTTTTTGTTGAAGGTTGCAATAATTTAATTGTAGGATTGATTCTCCCTGATTGTCTCAGTGATAAGCCACCGGTAGACGTGTCTTTTGAACCTGCAGATGATAAGAAATTAGTAAATATTGATTGGTCTGATGGAAAAGATGGAAATACTTTTACTACAATTAATTCATTTGGTAAACATTATGTCGAAGTAACTGACAATTTGGGCTGTATGACGAAGGAGTATTTTGAACTTGACTCGGTTGATTTTTTAGATAATATTAAATATAATGTTTTAAAAGAAAGTGAAAATTCATACAAGGTGAATTTAAAATTACCGGAAGAAATGAATGCTGAATCCTGGAGATGGTACATTGTTTTAAAGGCTGACTTGGATTCCGATTATCCTGAAGATGAATTCGAATATAATAAGAAAACATTTCTGTTACAACAAGCCGGAACTTATCTCTTGAAAATTATAACATCAGAGGGATGTCAATACCAGAAAGATTTGATAATCAAGTAGAATTACTTGAATTTTTTTGCGAGGTGAAACCTGACATAATTAAACACCAAATAAAATTAAAATTTATACTTTTTCATATATTTATTAAATAAAATTTGTAACTAATTTCCAACTAAAGTCAGCTCGCCCTTGGCCCCTTCAAAATGGTAAAATCTGCTCCTCATCAAATTTTCAGAATCAAAGGTAATTCAAAGTATTCTTGGCAAATTTAATTTTGGAAAATCAAACATGCAATTGTAAAATTATTCCTAAATTGGATCATGAGCATTTACAAAATAATTCCTGATCGCATCGACGTCGTCCAATCTCAGAACCGTCCGGAAGATGAAAAATCCTGGCAATATAAACTCTATGTCATTATTTTTCAAGCCAATACTCCTGCTGGTAAGATATTTGATACTTTCTTGTTTTTCTTGATCTTGTCAAATATTGCTTTATTATTAGCGGAGAGTGTAGAGTCATATTCCGCAAAATATGGGCATATCTTCCAGCAACTGGATATGATATTCATGGTCATATTTAGTATCGAATATATCTTGAGACTAATGTGCGTCCGGAGTAAACGTGTATTTGCAAAAAGTATATACGGCGTCATAGATCTATTGGCAATTCTTCCATCCTTTGTAGAGTTTTTCATACCAAACACTCATATGCTGATGATCATCCGTTCTTTCCGCTTACTCAGAGTATTCAGGATATTCCGTATGGTTAAATTTCTGGATGAAAGTCGGGACCTGGTCTTTAGTCTGGTGCGAAGTTCCCGGAAGATTGCAATATTCCTGTTTTTCATGTTAGTCTTAACATTTTTCCTTGGTTCTGTAATGTATGTCATCGAATACGATCATAATCCAAGTTTTTCATCTATTCCACAAAGTATCTATTGGGCCATTGTGACGATCACAACTGTCGGGTATGGTGACATTTCACCGCTTACTCCAATGGGTAAAGTCCTAGCCTCTTTCATAATGATACTCGGGTACGCCATCATCGCCGTTCCTACAGGTATCATCGGTTCTAATCTTATCAAAGAAATGAAATACAAAAGAAATGATTTAGTCTGCCAAAACTGTAATTTAGTTGGCCATGAAGACGATGCGGTTTATTGCAGGAGATGTGGAAATGAGCTGAAACATAAGATGGAGTGATTGTCTGAATCACGGATTGAGCGGATTAAAAGATTTCACTGAATGTTGTTTGTACATTTCCTCCTTGTAATTGCTGTCTTATACCATTAGCATAACCAAGATTTTAATAGTTTAAAAAGTCTATGCCATCCGTGCAACCATTTCAATCCGTGATTCAGACAAAAAGAATCATTCTGAATCACGGATTATTTGGATTAAAGGATTTCACTGAATGTTAATTGTACTTTTCCTCCTTGTAATTGATCTCGTTTGTCATAAGAATAACCATGATTTTAATAGGTAAAAAAATCCGTGTAACCTGCGTAATCATTTCAATCCGTGATTCAGACTAAGAGAATCATTCTGAATCACGGATTAAGCGGATTAAAAGATTTCACTGAATATTAATTGTACTTTTCCGCGTCGTATATGATAAAAATCCGTGACATCCACGTAATCATTTAAAATCTGTGATTCAGACAAAGAATCATTCAGACAAATAAAAAATTTCCCCAGGTCATTGTTTTTAATTAAATTTGGTTTCATTTAACCCCCCGCTATTATGAAAACACTATTAAAATATCAAGACATCACCGAAAAAATATTGGGCGTTTCCTTCGAAGTGCATAAATATTTAGGAAATGGATTTCAGGAAGTTATTTATCAACGTGCATTGGCATGGGAATTAGGTAAAAAGGGATTATCCTATGCTAGAGAAGTCGATCAGGAAATTTATTACAAAGAACTAGAAGAGCCAATTGGAACACGCCGTGCAGACTTTGTTGTTGAAGGTAAGGTACTTGTAGAATTAAAAGCAATTAGTCAGCTTGAAGATGTTCATACTGCTCAGATACTGAATTACTTAAAAGCCTATAAACTTGAAGTAGGTTTGTTAATAAATTTTGGCAGTAAATCTCTAACTTTTAAAAGATTGGTACGCTAAAAAATCTGTGGCATCCGTGTAATCAATTAAATCCGTGATTCAGATAAAGAGAATTTTTCTGAATCAGGGATTAAGCGGATTAAATGATTTCACTGAATGTTAATTGTACATTTCCTCTTTGTACTCGCTGTAACATGCAATTAGCATAACCGTGATTTTAATAGTTTAAAAATCCGTGCAATCTGCGTAATCATTTAAATCCGTGATTCAGACAAAAAGAATTATTTCTGAATCACGGATTATTTGGATTAAGGGATTTCACTGAATGTTGATTGTACATTTCCGAAACGTAATAGATTTTAGTTTTCATCATATTAACCATGATTTTGATGTGTAAAAAATCCGTGTCATCCGTGTAATCATTTCAATCCGTGATTCAGACAAAGAGAATATTCTGAATCACAGATTAAGCGGATTAAATGATTTCACTGAATGTTAATTTTGCATTTCTGTACTGTGGTTGATTTTAGATGTCATCAGTATAATCCATGATTATAATAGTTTAAAAATCCGTGCCATCCGTGTAATCAATTAAATCCGTGATTCAGACAAATAATCATTCTGAATCACGCTTGCCTGCAATTAGGCAGGGATTATTTGGATTAAAGGATTTCACTGAATTTTATTTGTACTTTTCCTCCTTGTAATTGATCTCGTTTGTCATAAGAATAACCATGATTTTAATAGGTAAAAAAATCCGTGTAACCTGCGTAATCATTTCAATCCGTGATTCAGACAAAAAGAGAATCATTCTGAATCACGGATTAAGCGGATTAAAGGATTTCACTGAATGTTACTTTTACATTTAAACTTCGTAATTGATAAAAATCTGTACAATTTGTGTCATCTTTTCAATCCGTGATTCAGACAAAATAGAATCATTCTGAATCACGCTTGCCTGCAATTAGGCAGGGATTAAGCGGATTAAAAGATTTCACTGAATGTTTATCGTACATTTCTGCGTCGCGCTTTAAATCTCTTGTCATTATTATAAAACGTGATTTTTTCAAGTATAAAAAATCCATGACATCCGCGTAATCATTTAAATCTGTGATTCAGACAAAGAATCATTCAGACAAATAAAAAATTTCCCCAGGTCATTGTTTTTAATTAAATTTGGTTTCATTTAACCCCCGCTATTATGAAAACACTATTAAAATATCAAGACATCACCGAAAAAATATTGGGCGCTTCCTTCGAAGTGCATAAATATTTAGGAAATGGATTTCAGGAAGTTATTTATCAACGTGCATTGGCATGGGAATTAGGTAAAAAGGGATTATCTTATGCTAGAGAAGTCGATCAGGAAATTTATTACAAAGAACTAGAAGAGCCAATTGGAACGCGCCGCGCAGACTTTGTTGTTGAAGGTAAGGTACTTGTAGAACTAAAAGCAATTAGTCAGCTTGAAGATGTTCATACTGCTCAGATACTGAATTACTTAAAAGCCTATAAACTTGAAGTAGGTTTGTTGATAAATTTTGGTAGTAAATCTCTAACCTTTAAAAGATTGGTATGCTAAAAAATCTGTGTCATCCCTGCAATCAATTGAATCCGTGATTCAGACAAAAAGAATCATTCTGAATCAGGGATTAAGCGGATTAAATGATTTCACTGAATGTTACTTGTACATTTAAACTTCGTAATTGATAAAAATCCGTGCAATCCGTGCAATCATTTAAATCCGTGATTCAGACAAAATAGAATCATTCTGTATCACGCTTGCCTGCAATTAGGCAGAGATTAAGCGGATTAAAGGATTTCACTGAATGTTAATTGTACTTTTCCTCGTCGTAATTGATAAAAATCCTTGCAATCTGTGTAAACATTTAAATCCATGATTCAGACAAAATCTTTCAACCGTTCTACCATATCCTCCGCCATTCTTTCAGCCACGCCCGGTTCACCGATCATCTTAGCCAATTCCTTATACTCCTCCAAAATCTTGTTTCTATATTTCACATCTTCTTCCAATAAAGCTAATTCCGCTTTTAAATTTTCCGGAGTTAAGTCGCCCTGTATTAGTTCTTTGACGATCGGTTTATTTGCGATCAGATTTACAAGTGAAATATATTTTACATTCACAAAACTTTTTGCAATGCGGAAATTCAGCGGAATAGTCTTGTAACATACTACCTGTGGAACATGAAATAATGCAGTTTCCAACGTAGCTGTACCACTCGTCACCATAGCAGAAGAAGTATGTTGGAGGAGGTCGTATGTTTTATCAGTAATTATTTGAACGTGAGACTTCCACGCTGGATGATATTTATTCAGAATTTCAATGAATAATTCTTCAGAAAGTAAAGATGTTCTCGCAATTACAAATTGTTTTACTGGCAATAATTTCATTGCACTAACCATCACCGGAAATATCTTTTTTAATTCCTGCATTCTACTACCCGGAAGCACTGAGATGTAAGATCTTTCAGTTAAATTATTGTTAGATAAAAATTGATCATCCGGTCTAAATGCATCGACTGAATCCAATAGCGGATTACCCACATAGGTTACATCCACGTCATATTTCTTATAAAAATCCACCTCGAATGGCAGAATACAATACAATCTATCTACATGTTCCTTTATGATCAAGGCCCTGTCTGCCTTCCATGCCCAAACAGTCGGAGAGATAAAATAGAAGACTTTAATTCCGTTTTGATGCGCCCATTTAGCCATCTTTAGATTAAACCCGGGATAATCAATTAAAATCAGCGCATCAGGTTTGTTTTCAAGCAGGTATTTTTTGATTATCTTAAAACTTTTCTGAATCGTTGGTAGATTGGCAATCACCTCGACAAAACCCATAAATGCAAGATCCTTTAATTCTCTATGCAATTTAACACCGGCAGCATTCATCTTTGGACCGCCCCAACCATCTAGTTGTATCGAAGGGTCCTTGTGCAAAAGTGCCTTAGCAAGATTCGCTCCATGTAGATCGCCTGAGGCTTCTCCCGCGAGTAAGAACATATTTAGGCCCATCAGAAATTGACCATTATTTCCTTCCCGTAGATCACAAACCAAAGCAGAATAAACGCAAAAGTAGGAAAGACTAGTCCCCGCATAGCATTGGTAAATCTTCTACTATTGAAGAATTGAATTACAATGAGATTGCCGCAAATAGCCAAAACGCCAATTGTGCGGATGGTCGAAGGGAAAGTTTCCCAGATCTGTGGAAGTATTCCACCTGAGATTAACGCATCCTTGAGACTCAACAAGAGTGCATAAGCAATAATTGGCACTAATGCACCCATAATTATGCCTAACAACATGGAGTCTTTTGAAAATATCGTTTGATTGGATTTCATGCTATTCTTCGAAAAAATTATAAGATAAAAGTGATTTATAATGGGTCAGATCATATTGTGACGGGACGACAGAAGCGAAACCATTGTCCAATGCCCACATATCGGTATCATCTCCAGAATCACGGTTGACAAATTCTCCGGAAAGCCAGTAATATTTTTGTTTCCGCGGATCTTCTCCAACCTTGAACTCTTCTTTCCAATAACCATCTGCCTGTCTGCAAACTTTTATCCCCTTTAGCTCTCCCGGAGATACTTTAGGTATATTAACATTCAATAATTTACATTTATCATGAAATCCATGGACCATAGCTTTCTCAAGCATGGATCTCACCACATATTGAGCTGTGGAAAAATCTGCATCAAAATTATAATCCAACAATGAAAAACCAATGGAATTAATTCCTTCTATTGCAGCCTCCATAGCAGCACTCATAGTGCCTGAATATATGATATTAATTGAAGCGTTAGAACCATGATTTATACCTGATAGGCAGAGGTCGATATGTTGATCTTTCCTTAATACTTTTTTTGCAAGTTTGACGCAGTCAGCAGGGGTACCGTTGCATTCGTATGCGTCTATACCTTCAAATTTGTCCACTTTATTAAGACGTAAAGGGCTTTCAATAGTAATAGCATGTCCCTGACCGGATTGCGGTGAGTTGGGCGCAACTACTATTACTTGTCCAAAATCCCTGGCAACCTCCACTAGGGCAGCTATTCCGGGTGCATTCATGCCATCATCGTTGGTGACCAAAATCACAGGTCTTGTCATTTATTTCAGTTTTATTTTTATTGGCCCCGAAGCATCATTTTTACTATCAGGATCATTCCATTTACCGGAACGCATGACGGCAAAAATATATGATTTTCCTTTAGCATAATGTTTTCCAAAGGTTATTTCTTTAATAATTTCAGTGTCTTCGCCATTTCTGCTGGGTGGAACTATAAAATTCATGACCAGTGCATCGGCTGCATCCAGCACCTTATCCTTGGACAAAATGATATCAATAGTTTGTCCGGGCTTAGGTGCTCTTGTGCCTTTGATTGAAAAAATGATTTTTGATTTCACCGGTTTATTGCGAATGATCTTTTTTGGGGCTTTGATTAGTACAAATGATTTAATAGCGCCATCATAGGTATACATGCCGTCTTTATAACTAGCGGGATCACCTATTTTGACACCCATGAATTTATTGTTATTGTCTGGTGTAGGATCAGCGCCATTTCTTGGATTCGGATCAATAGCTGCAGTAATATATACGAATTTACCTTTGTACTCCTCGGGGATGACAATGAGTTGAGAGAAATCCAACTTTGTGTCCTGTTTCAATGGCATAATAATTTTTGAACTGTTCACATCATCCTGTGTAAGCATGGCTTCGTCGCTATCACTGACCCAAAAGTCGATGCGGGTGCTTTCAGAGGTTGTTATACCCAGATTCATGACTGTAAGCTGTACGGCTATTCCCTCACCTTGAATAACTTCTTTTTTCAAGGCTTCCATTTTAAGAATCTGTAGGTCGACACCAGGATATAGTGTATCTCTGGTAGATTGAGCAGATATTACCGATAGGAAAGAAAACTGTAAAATAAGGATGAATAATGTGTAAATATGTTTCATCTTAAATCATTTTAATGGATTAAATGTGATGACTCGATAAACATAAAGTGACAATTTTGCCAATTTTGTAAATATATAAATTTTTGAGATAAAGAAGGAGCTGAATAGTAGAAAGGTTTCTAAGGGCAAGTATGTTGAACAAGAGTAATAATTTTCAAAAAGAGAATTTTTAGTAAATATTTATTTTAATCAAAATCTCCAATTTAAGGAGATAACTCATTTACATAATGCGGCAAATAATAAACTTTTGAGTTAAAACGGTAATCATTGACATATGATATTACCATAATGAACCAATTCCTTTCAAAATCATTTCTATATTTGCACTTCTAAAAATATCATTTCAAGATTATGTTTGAAAGTTTAAATGAAAAGCTCGAAGGAGCATTCAAGTCATTGAAAGGAGAAGGCAGCTTAACAGAGTTAAACATTGCCACTTCAATAAAAGAAATTCGTCGCGCACTGGTAGGAGCGGATGTCAACTATAAGATAGCCAAAGAATTTACTGATAAAGTAAAGGATCAGGCGATGGGCGAGAAAAACGTCCTAAAAGCTGTCAAGCCGGGTGAATTGATGGTCAAGATCGTCATGGACGAATTGATCGACCTCATGGGCGGTACATCGGAAGGAATCTCTCTGTCCGGAAATCCTTCTGTCATTCTCATTTCAGGTCTCCAAGGTTCAGGTAAGACGACTTTCTCAGGAAAGCTGGCATTACACCTAAAAGAAAAAAGAAGCAAAAAAGTATTACTTGCTGCCTGTGACGTATATCGTCCGGCGGCTATAGATCAGTTGACTGTATTGAGCGAACAGGTCGGTGTAGCTATTTACAAAGAAATAGAAAATAAAAATCCTGTTGAAATAGCGACACATGCTATTGCATACGCCAAAGAGCATGGCTTGGATGTCGTCATCATAGATACCGCAGGTCGACTAGCAGTGGATGAGGCTATGATGAATGAAATAGAAGCAGTCAAGAAAGCCATTAATCCATCAGAGACCTTATTTGTAGTGGATTCCATGACCGGACAGGACGCAGTGAATACCGCCAAGGCATTCAACGATAGACTTAATTTCGACGGGGTTGTATTGACCAAACTCGATGGTGATACCAGAGGTGGAGCAGCCCTTTCCATTAAATATACTGTAGGCAAACCTATCAAATTTGTTTCTACAGGTGAGAAAATGGATGCACTTGATGTGTTTTATCCTGATAGGATGGCGCAAAGAATCCTGGGGATGGGTGATATTGTTTCCTTTGTTGAAAAAGCTCAGGAGCAATTCGACGAAGCAGAAGCTGCAAGGATAGAAAAAAAGATCAAACGCAACAAGTTTGACTTCAATGACTTCCTTTCTCAGATCAATCAAATCAAGAAGATGGGTGATATCAAATCCCTGATCAATATGATACCCGGTATGAGCAAGATGACTGCCAACCTTGATATAGATGAAAAGGCATTTGGAAAAGTAGAATGTATCATCCAAAGTATGACCCCTCAGGAAAGAGGCAACCCTGAATTACTAAATCCAAGTCGTAAAAGAAGGATTGCCAAAGGTGCCGGCAAAGACATCAATGAGATCAATATGTTTATCAAACAATTCGATCAGATGCGTGGCATGATGCACAATATGAGCACAGGTAAGGGTATGGGCAACATGGGCATGCCGGGTATGGGAAGGTTGAGAAAATAAGTAATATTTATTAAATTATCTTTTGTTTTCTAAGGGAGAGGTAAAAAGTTGCTAACAAAATAAATATATCAGGCTGGTAGCCAACTACTTGCATTACATATAGGATAAAAGACTCCCCCTGCCACCCTCAAAAGGGCAGGGTCATTCAGTTCTCTAAAACTTTAATATCTAACTCGTTGATAAATTTAATAAGTGTTGCTTAAATTTTTTTATAATCATGGTATTATGACGCCAATCAACACCCCGGCTGCCGCCACCCCTCTGCAAGCTAGGGTTTATACATAAGTATTTTTTCAATAAAAGGCTTAATTAGAAAATTAATATAATTGTTTGTTATTGAGTTACTTATAAGCAAAATGAATTTTGCAGACACCCGAACGTAGGTTAACCTACGCTCAGCACTTCATAGCGAATGCTGTACAATATTTAAAGTTAAAGCTTAGATCGTGAGGCTCGGCGTAGGTTAACTTACGTCGTTGTGTCACCAAAGTTTACTTTGAGAAATAGAAAAAGATGTGTATAAACCCTAGCTATGTAAGAGGGGAAGTTAAGACTTTTTTCTTCTATTTTTTAATGTGCTGATATTCAGCGCTATACACATAACAACAAAATATAAGTGAATGCGCTGCTCAAAAGGGGGAAATCTACTTAACGGCATTTGCGTTTATCATTTTACACTTAAGGGGTTTTTTGATTTTTGAAGCAAAGAATTTCTGGTGAACTAATTTCTACTTTTTAAATATAGATTTAGCAATAAAAGCACTTTCAGCTTTCCATTTCCAATTCTATAGCTTAACACCTATTACCATCACCGCTTCTTAATTAACGTGAATAATGGATAAGAAAAAAGGCTAAATATTATAAAAATAGGAGAATATTTAATATATTAGTGTCTGACAAACAACGATATAAATCAAATAATTCTCCTATGGATAAGCACAAAGTTATAGAAATTTTCATTACTGTTGACGATTTTTGCAAAGGATTTGATGAAATTGAGTGCAAAAGGGCTATTTCAACTGGAAATAAGAAA
>Ga0209480_10000107_pt1 | contig 78710 bp, 74 predicted proteins | sample JI61114C2DNA_FD_187501 | JGI IMG/M metagenome (GOLD analysis project Ga0209480, IMG submission 187501) | Wastewater effluent complex algal communities from Wisconsin, to seasonally profile nutrient transformation and Carbon sequestration -... | ecosystem: Engineered > WWTP > Effluent > Algae...
CGCAGCATGCCGCCCTCCGCGGCGCCGCCGATGGCACGTGCCAGCGCGAGTTTGCCGGCGCTGTCGTCGGCACCGTCGGCCGGCATGGAGAGTTCGATCTCGAGCTGCTTCTCGAAGGCCTCGACGGCGCGGGTGAGCCAGGGCGCCTCCTGCAGCGCGGCGTGCGCCACTTCAGCGACGAACCAGTCGTGCAGCGCCGGCACCTGCGCCGGCTGCGCGGCCACCACGTAGGGCACGAGCCAGAGGTCGAGCGTGTCGACGGCGGCACGGCCTTCGGTGTGCGCGGCGCTGCGCAGCAGCGCGACGAGTTGCCGCCAGCGGCGATCGGACACCGTGATGCCCTGCGCCGCCGCGAAGGCGCGCAGCGCCGCCAGCGCGGCCAGCACCTCGGCGGGCAGCGCGACGTGTTCGCGCTGTGCCAGCGTTTCGCGCAGTTCGTCGTTCGACACCGTCACGGCGGCGGCCGGCGCGCCGGGCTGCAGCGTCAGCAGCGCGTTGAACGCCGAATCGCTGACGCCGGCCACCGGAACCCGCACCAGGAAGCGGTCGTGGAAGGCCATCAGCGCCTCCTCGGCCGGCACCTCGTTGGTGGCGCCGACCACGCAGATCAGCGGCGTACGCACGCGCGCGCTGCCGTTGTCGAATTCGCGCTCGTTGAGCAGCGTGAGCAGCGCGTTGAGGATCGCCGAGTTGGCCTTGAACACCTCGTCGAGGAAGGCGATGCTGGCCGTGGGCAGGTAGCCGTCGACGAGGCGCTCGTAGCGGTCGTGCTCGAGTGCCTTCAGCGACAGCGGGCCGAACAGCTCCTCGGGGGTCGAGAAGCGCGTCAGCAGCCGCTCGAAATAGCGCGCGCCGCCGAAGGCGCGGTGCAGGCGACGCGCCAGTTCGCTCTTGGCGGTGCCCGGCGGGCCGATCAGCAGCACATGCTCGCCGGCCAGTGCGGCGAGCAGCGCCAGCCGCACCGCGGTGTCGCGTTCGAGCAGGCCCTGTTCGAGCTGGGCGACCAGCGCGCGCCAGCGCGCGCGGTCGGTGAGGGCGGCATTCATGCGCGCATTCTGGCGCGATTCACGCCGCCCCGACTTGACGCAGTTTCAGTGCATCACTTGTAGAGCACCTGCGGCAACCACAGGCCGATGGCCGGGAACATGTACAGCAGGAAGATCGCCAGCACCTGGATGCCCATGAACGGCAGCATGCCCGCGAAGATCTGGTTCAGCGTCACGTGCGGCGGGCTCACGCCCTTCAGGTAGAACGCGGCCATCGCCACCGGCGGGCTGAGGAACGCGGTCTGCAGGTTCAGTGCGACGAGCAGGCCGAAGAACAGCGGATCGACGCCAAAGTTGTCGAGCAGCGGGATGAAGATCGGCATGAAGATGACGATGATCTCAGTCCACTCGAGCGGCCAGCCAAGCACGAAGATGATCGCCTGGCTGAGCAGCAGGAACTGCGTCTTCGACAGGTTCATCGACATCACCCAGCGCTCGACCAGTTCCTGCCCGCCCAGCAGTGCGAAGGCGGCCGAGAAGATCGCGCTGCCGACGAACAGCCAGCAGACCATCGCGCTGGTCTTGGCGGTGAGGAACACCGACTCCTTCACCATCGTCATGTTCAGCTGCCGGTAGGCCGCCGCGAGGATGAAGCCGCCGAAGGCGCCCACGGCCGCCGCCTCGGTGGGCGTGGCCAGGCCGAAGACGATGGAGCCGAGCACCGCGAGGATCAGGATGACCAGCGGGAAGAAGCTCGCCAGCAGCATCTTGAAGACCTCGAGACGCTGGAAGCTCAGCATCGCGTAGAGGCCGAACAGCGCGATGGCGCCCACGCCCAGGCCGATCCAGAAACCGCGGCTCGCGCTGCGCCGCTCGGGCGCGGCCTGCGGTGCCGCATTGGCCGTGCTGGCGGACGTGGCTGTGGGAGGCTCCTTCACCCCGCCGGAGGCGCCCGGGGGTTCCTGCACGCCGGAGCCGGGAGGCTCTTTCAGGCCACCGCCGGCCGAGGGAGGCTCCTGCAGTCCGCCGGCGGCAGGCGGCTCTTGCAGGCCGCCGCCGGCGCCCGGGGGCTCCTGCACGCCGCCGGACGAACCCGGAGGCTCCTGCACGCCACCGCTGGCGCCGCGCCCTTCGCGCAGGCTGCCCGAGGGCTCGGCCAGGCCACCGGACTGCATCGCAGCCACGGGGTCGAGTGGCTCGGTGGCGGAGCGATACGACAGCCCGGCCACCAGCACGAACACGATCGCCGGCAGCAGCGTGATGCCGAGCTGCTTGAGGATGTAGTCGGAAGGCACGCCGGCGTTGCGCGAGCCCTTCAGGGCCGTCAGCAGCGCGGGCAGGGCGCGGTTGGACACCGCATCCGAGATGCGCTGCGTCATCGGCGGCAGCTCGATGAAGCGCGCTTGCTCCGACAGCGGCGGCGCCATCTCCGGCTTGAGCTTGGCCAGGATGATCACGTACAGGATATACAGGCCGGCCAGCATGATGCCGGGGAAGAAGGCGCCGGCGTACAGCTGCACCACCGACACGCCGGCGGTGGCGCCGTAGACGATCAGCAGCACCGAGGGCGGGATCAGGATGCCCAGGCAGCCGCCGGCCGTGATGGCGCCGGCCGACAGCCGCACGTCGTAGCCGCCCTTGAGCATCTGCGGAAACGCCAGCAGGCCCATCAGCGTGACCACCGCGCCGACGATGCCGGTGGCCGTGGCGAACACCGCGCAGGTGAACAGCGTGGCCACCGCCAGCGAGCCCGGCACGCGGGCCAGCGCGAGGTGCAGCGACTTGAACAGCTTCTCGATCAGGTTGGCGCGTTCGACGAGGTAGCCCATGAACACGAACAGCGGGATCGAGATGAGCACGTCGTTGCTCATCACCTTGAAGGCCGACTGCACCATCAGGTCGAGCGTCTTCGTCGTGTCCTCCTCGTAGGCGAGCCAGGTGAACACCATGCCCATGCCCATCAGCGTGAACGCGGTGGGAAAGCCCAGCATGATGGCCACGACGACCAGCGCCAGCATCATCAGGCCGAGGTGGCCATTGGTAATGGTCGGTGCCGAAATCAGCATCGCCAGCGTGCCGGCGACGATCAGCCCCATGATGATGAAGCCGAACCAGAGTTCCTTGCGGATCTTCACGACTTGCCCCCCTGCACGTAGTTCGCGGGAGCGACGTACTTGTCGAGCGCGGCGATGTCTTCGTCCTTCACGTGGACCATTTCCTTGAGCTTGTCGACGTCGACTTCCTCGACGTCGAGTTCGCGCGAGGGCCATTCGCCGTCACGCAGGCAGGTGATGCAGCGCACGATCTCGACGATGCCCTGCAGCAGCAGCATGCCGCCGGCGACCGGGATCACGAACTTGAACGGGTACAGCGGCAGCGCCGTGGCCGAGAAGGTCTGCTCGCGGATCGCCAGCGCCTCGTTGGCGTAGCCCCAGCCGGCGTACGTGAGCGCGACGATGCCCGGCAGGAAGAAGATCACGTACAGGATCAGGTCGATGGTGGCCTGCGTGCGCGGGCGGAAGAACCCGTAGAGCACGTCGCCGCGCACGTGGCCGTTCTTGCTCAGCGTGTAGGCGCCGGCCATCATGAACAGCGTGCCGTACAGCATGATCTGCACGTTCAGGTTCCAGTCGTGCGGGTTGTTCAGCACGTAGCGCGAGAACACCTCGTAGGTGATCAGGAACGTCAGCACGACGATGAACCAGGCGAACAGCTGGCCCAGCCAGGTGGAGAGGCGGTCGACCGCCAACAGCAGTTTTTGCATTGATGTTCCTCGCGGGGCGGCACAAAGAAAAAGGCTGCCGGCCGATGATGCCGGCCGGCAGCCCGTGCGGCCCGGGTCGCGCTTACTTCTTGCCGAAGTAGTGGTTGTAGGCCATCGTGAAGTCGACCATGTAGTCGTTCTGCCAGGCGCCGGCGCGCTGCGCGAACGCCTTCTGGCTCTCCAGGATCTTCTTGAACATCGGGTTCTCTTCGCTCTTCTTGGCGATGATCTTGTCCCACGACGCGAGTTGCGCGCGCAGGATGGCGTCGGGCGTCTTGTAGAAGTTGACGCCGGACTTCTTCAGCTCGATGTAGTCCTGCGAGTTGCGCTGGATCGCCTTCCAGCTCATGTCGGCGCTGGCGGCCTGCACGGCGTAGTCGATGATCGACTTGAGCTCGGCGGGCAGGGCATTGAACTTGCCCTTGTTGAACAGGATCTCGAATTGTTCGCCCGACTGGTGGAAGCTCTGCAGCATGCAGTTCTTGCTGACGTCGGGGAAGCCGAGCAGGCGGTCCGAGCTGGCGTTGTTGAACTCGGCGCCGTCGATCAGGCCGCGGTCCAGGGCCGGCACGATCTCGCCGCCGGGCAGCGGGTTCACCGCGGCGCCCATGTCGGTGTACATGTCGACCGCCAGGCCGACGGTGCGGAACTTGATGCCCTTGATGTCTTCCACGCGGGCCACCGGCTTCTTGAACCAGCCGAACGGCTGCGTCGGCATCGGGCCGTACAGGTAGGACACGACGTCGAGGTTCAGCGTCTTGTAGATCTCGTCGAGCAGCGCCTTGCCGCCGCCGTAGTTGTGCCAGGCCAGCACCATGTTCGGGTCCATGCCGAAGGCCGGGCCGGAACCCCACAGCGCCAGCGCCGAGTTCTTGCCGTAGTGGTAGGCCACCACGCCGTGGCCACCGTCCAGCGTGCCCTTGGCGACGCCTTCGAGCAGCTGGAACGCGGGCACCACGGCACCGGCCGGCAGCACTTCGATCTTCAGGCGGCCACCCGCCATGTCGTTGACCTTCTTGGCGAAGTCGGTGGCGTACTCGTGGAAGATGTCCTTCGAGGGCCAGGTGCTCTGGAAGCGCAGGCTGGTGGTCTGGGCGTTCGACACCATCGGCGCGGCCATCGCGCCGGCGGCCACGGTGCTGGTGGCGGCGGTCTTCAGGAAGCGGCGGCGCGGGGCGGGCGAGGGCTTGCTCATCGGGGAGTCTCCGGTAGGGCGTTACGACAACGTGGATTGCTCGCGTGTCACCCTGTACCGGGCGGTTGACGCGGACCCCCCTAATGTCTCTATCCCGCCCATTCGTGAGCAAGTGGGTAAAACCCTCCGACACTTTGTCGCACCGCACCATGCTGCGCCGGCCTGCCCGGGAGAGGCTGCCGATTGCCCTGGTGGGGTCGATTCAGTTTCGACCTGCGCGCAAAGATCGCTCGTGCGAAGTCAGGCCCAGCCGGCGTCGACGACGAACTCCTGCGCCGTCACCATGCGCGCGGTGTCGGCAGCCAGGAACAGCACCATGTGTGCGATGTCCATGCCGACGATGCGCCCGGGAATGCAATGCTGCTTGTCCATCTCGGCCTCGCCGGCGGCGTCGACCCACAGCGAGACCTGCCGCTCGGTCATCGTCCAGCCCGGCACCACGCAATTGACTCGGATGCCGTCGCGGCCGAGGTCGCGAGCCAGGCAGCGGGTGAAGCCCTGCATGGCCGACTTGGCGGTGGCGTAGACGCTCAGGTTCGGCGTCTTGTTCTTCCAGCTGCCCGAGCCGATGTTGACGATGCTGCCGCCGCCCTTGCCGCGCATCGAGGCAAGCACCGCCTGCGTGGCGAAGAAGTGCGGGCGCAGGTTGACGGCGATGCGCTCGTCGAAGTACTCCGGCGTGATGTCGTCGATGCTGTGGCGCTGGTCGTTGGCGACGTTGTTGACGAGCACGTCGATGCCGCCGGTGTGCGCGGCCAGTCGTTCGATGGCTGCCTTCAGCTCCGGCACGTCGCTCACGTCGACGGCTTCGAAGAAGGTGTCCGGCAGGCCGGCCGCGAGTGCCTGGCCGGCCGCCGCGTCGCGGTCGACGAAGCCGACGCGGCAGCCCTGCTGTGCGAAGGCGCGCACGATGTCGGCGCCGATGCCGCTGGCGCCGCCGGTGACGATCACGCCCTGCCCGGCCAGGCTGTTGAAGCGCACGCCGGCGAATTCGATGTGGGGAACGGTGGCCACGTGGGTGTCTCCTGGAAGTGGGGCGGCGGGCCGCGAACGGACGTCGCGCAGAATAGCCGCTCATGAGCGAGCCGACCTGTCCCCGCCCGCCCCTGGTGGCCATCCTGCGCGGCCTCGAGGCCGAACGTGCCGTCGAGGTGGCCCGCGTGCTGTTCGACGCCGGCTTTCGCATCGTCGAGGTGCCGCTGAACCGGCCCGGCGCGATCGACGGCATCGCCGCCATCGCGCGTTCGGCGCCGGCCGATGCGCTGGTGGGTGGCGGCACGATGCTCACTCCGGCCGACGTCGATGTGGTGCATGCCGCCGGCGGCCGGATGATGGTCTCGCCGAACTGCAATCGGGCCGTGATCGCCCAGGCCCGGCAGCGCGGCATGTTCGCCGCGCCCGGCGTGGCGACGCCGACCGAGGCCTTCGCGGCGCTGGAGGCCGGGGCCAGCGTGCTCAAGCTGTTCCCGGCCGAAGTGATCGGCCCCGCCGGACTGAAGGCGATGGCGTCGGTGCTGCCGGCCGGCACCGGGCTGTGGCCGGTGGGCGGCATCACGCCGGAGAGCCTGGCGCCCTGGGTGCGGGCCGGCGCCACCGGCTTCGGCATCGGCAGCCAGCTGTTCAGGCCGGGTTTGGCGCTGGCCGAGATCGACCGCGTGGCGCGCGCTTTCGTCGCCGCCTGGGCGGCCACGCTCTGAGTCAGGGGTCCTGGATGGCCTCGACCTGCACGAGCAGCCGCACGCGGTCGGCCACCAGCGGCAGGCCGAACGTCAGCCCGTAGTCGCTGCGCCGCAGTTCCGCCTCGAAGTCGCCGCCGCACCAGCCCCGCTGGACGATCGGGTGCGTGCCGCAGGCAAAGCGCTGCGCGTGCAGCGTCAGCGGCCGGCTGATGCCGCGCAGCGTGAACTCGCCGCGCACCTCGCGCAGCGCCTGGCCCTCGAAGACGAATCGTTCGGCGACGAAGTAGGCCTGCGGGTGTGCGCCGCTGGCGAGCAGGTCGTCTTGCCGCAATCGGCTGTCGAGCACGGCCAGCCCGGTGCTCACGGCCTGGGTCGGCACGCTCAGCGACACCTGGCCCGTGCCGGCGCGCATGTCGAGCCTGGCCAGACCGTCCAGCGGCCCGAATCGCCCGCGCAGCGTCGCGGTGCCGAAGTGCATCACCTCGAAGTGCACGAAGCTGTGCGACGGGTCGAAGCGGTAGTTCACCGGCTGCGCCGCTGCCGGGCCGGCGGCCACGGCCAGCCCGAGGGCGAGAACTGCTCGACGTTTCATCCCACGATTGTCGGGCGGCGCCCACGGTGCAGTGTGAGAATTCGCGACCAGCATCCCGCCTGCCGATGCGCCCGCCCAGCGACTCCCGCCCTCCCGGGGCCTCCGACCTCGACGCGATCGACGCCGCCGGGCTCGACTCGCGCATCGATCGCGCCGAGATCGCCCTGCTGTTCGACCGCACGCGCACATCCAACTGGATCGCCTTTCCCGTCGGGCTGCTGCTGTGCTGGCTGCTGTGGAACGTCTTGCCGCATGCCACGCTCCTGGGCTGGCTGGCGCTCAAGTTCCTGGTGGCCTTCGTTCGCCTGGGCATCGCCTGGCGCTACAGGCGCGACGGCCCGGCCCACGAGGCGCGCTGGGGGCGGCGATACGAGTGGGCGCTGGTCGTCGACGGCACGGTCTACGGTCTGATTGCCACGCTGCTGCTGCCACCGGGCGATCCCGAAGCCGCGGCGCTCTTGAATGCCACCGTGATCGGCGTGGCGGCGATCGGCCTGATCGTGCTGTCGGTGCGGCCGTTCGCCTGCCTGGGGTTCTGCGTGCCGGTGCTGCTGCCGCCGATCCTCTACCAGCTGTCGATGGGAACGCGGCTCTCGCTCTATACGGCGCTGGCGATGACGGTCTTCCTGGGCCTCATCGTCGGCGAAGGGCGGCGTGCCGCGGCGACCACGCGCACCATGCTGCGGCTGCGGTTCGAGATGGCCATCCTCGCCGACCAGCGAGCGCAGGCGCTCGACCTGGCGAAGCGGCACAGCGCGGTGAAGGGCCAGTTCCTCGCCACCATGAGCCACGAGATGCGCACGCCGCTGCATGGCATGCTCGGCCTGGCCTCGCTGGCACGTGCCGGCTCGGCCGACGCCGACCGCTACCTCGGCATGCTCGAGCACACCGGGCGGCACTTGCTCGGCCTGATCAACGACGTGCTCGACTACTCGAAGATCGAGAGCGGCTACCTGCAGCTCGCGCCGCGGCCTTTCGACCTGTCCGAACTCGTTGCCGCGGTGGCCGAGCTCACGCGCGTCTCGGCGGCGGAGAAGGGCCTGGTCTTCCGTCTCGATCTGGCGCTGCCGCGGCCCTTCTGGGTGACCGGCGATGCGGTGCGCCTGCGCCAGGTGCTGCTCAACCTCACCGGCAACGCCGTCAAGTTCACTGACGCCGGGCGGATCGAATTGCGTGCGCGCTGCGACGTCGGTGGCCGCGCGGTGTTCACGGTGATCGACAGCGGCGAGGGCGTGCCGCTGTCCGAGCGCGAGCGCATCTTCCAGCCCTTCCACCAGGGAGATGCCTCGTTCGGGCGGCGCCACGGCGGCACCGGCCTGGGGCTGGCGATCTCGCGGGAGCTGGCGCGCGCGATGGGCGGCGACGTGAGCTGCGCCGACGCCTCGCCTTCCGCCGGGGCCTGCTTCGAGCTGCGCCTGCCGCTGCCGCCGGCCGAGGCCGCCGAAGCGGCGCCCGACCCCGAACTCTCGAGCACGCTGCAGGGCGAGGTGCTGCTGGTGGAGGACAACCCGGTCAACGCGCTGGTGGCGCAGGCCATGCTCGAGCGCGTGGGCCTGCACGTGGAGTGTGTCGACGACGGCGAGCAGGCCCTGCTTCGCGTGCGCGAACGCCGCTACGACCTGGTGCTGATGGACTGCCAGATGCCCGGCATGGACGGTTTCGAGGCGACCCGGCGCATCCGCGCCGAGGAGCGAGCCGAGCGCCGCGAGCCGCTGCGCATCGTCGCGCTCACCGCCAACGCGCTGGAAGGTGATCGCCAGCGCAGCCTGGAGGCCGGCATGGACGACCACCTCGCCAAGCCCTTCGGCGAGGCCGAACTGGCCGTCGTGCTGCAGCGCCACCTGGGTGGCGGGTGAGATCTCTCTTATTGCTTCACGGCTTCGATCTGGATCAGCAGGCGGATGTTGTCGGGGATGCCCGGCAGGCCGTAGACGATGCCCCACTGGCTGCGCGCGATGGTGGTCTCGAAGTCGCCGCCACACACCTCTCGCTTGAGCATCGGGTTCTGGTAGCAGTTGAAGTTGCTCGCCTTCAGGGTGACCGGGAGGGTCTTGCCCATCATCGTCAGCGTGCCTGCCACTTCGCTGACCTTGTCGCCGTTGAAGCTGAACTTGTCGCCGACGAATTTGGCGCTGGGGTTGTTGGCGGCGTCGAAGAAGTCCTTGCTCTTCAGGTGGCCGTCCAACGGGCCCACGCCGGTGCTCACCGAGGTGATGTCGATGGTGATCTCGGCCTTGCCGGACTTGCCGGCGCGGTCGAGCTGGACCGTGCCTTCCTTGCGGTCGAAGCGGCCGCGCAGCGTCGAGGTGCCGAAGTGCTGCGCCTCGAAGGTCACGAAGGTGTGCGTCGGATCGACGCCGTAGGTGGCGCTTTGCGCCTGGGCGAAGCCGGCGGCGGCGATCAGTGCGGAGGCGATCAGTGTCTTCTTCATCGTCGTGTCCCTGTCGGAAAGTGGATTCGGGTGTGTGGGGGTGAAACTCAGAGCGCGCCGACACCCGTCAGCGCGAGCTTGAACTTGACCTGAACGTCGTTGGCGACCATGGAGGTGTCCTTCCAGTCGCCGTCGCCGATCTTGAAATCGAGCCGCTTGAGCACGAAGCCACCGGTGGCCGTGGTGATGCCGCCGGCCTGCGTCAGCGCCACCGGCACCACGACGTTCTGGCTTGCGCCCTTGATCGTGAGCTTGCCCGTGACTTCGAACTTGCCCGCGGCGGCAGGCTTCACCGCAGCGCTCTGGAAGCTGGCCTGCGGAAACTTCTTCGTGTCGAACCAGTCGGGCTTGACGACCTCGGCCTCGGTCTCGGCCGCGCCGAGCGAGACGCTGGCCAGGTCGATGCTGAAGGCGATCTTCGCGGCCTCGGGCTTCTTGGGGTCGAAGCTGACCTGGGCGTCGAACTTGCGGAACTTGCCGTCCACCGGCACGCCCATCTGCTTGCTGGTGAAGGCGATCTCGCTGCCGGCCGGCACCAGTTGCTGCGCGCAGGCGGGCGCGGCGAACAAGGCGGCCACCGACAGGGCGCTGACGACGAGGTAGGTCTTCATGGGGCGGTGTTCCTTCAGGCGCGGCCCGGACGCATGCGGTCCAGCAGGCCGTCGCGGTCGACGAAGTGGTGCTTGAGCGCTGCGCCCACGTGGGCAAGCACCAGCGCGGCCAGCGTGAAGGCCAGGATCTTGTGCAGCGGCTTGATGGCCTCGGCCAGCGCCTTGTCGGGCGAGACGAAATCGGGCAGCGGCAGCACGCCGAAGACGACGATGGGGAAGCCCGCCGCCGAGCTGTAGGCCCAGCCGGCCAGCGGCACGGCGAAGAACAGCACGTAGAGCAGGCCATGCACCGCATGCGAGGCCCGCTGCTGCCAGGCGGGCATCGGCACGTCGGCCGGGGGCCGGTGCGTCAGACGCCACAGCAGGCGCAGGGCCGACAGCGCCAGGATGCAGATCCCGGCCCACTTGTGCCAGTTGTAGAGCTTCAGGCGCTGCGGCGAGATCGGCAACTCGGTCATGTACACGCCCACGCTGAACGAGCCGACGATGGCCAGACCCAGCAGCCAGTGCAATGCGATGGCCAGGCCGGTGTATCGCGCGTGGGAAACGGTGCTCATGGGGTTCCGAAGGGGCTCGAGCGCCGCACTGTAGGTGGCGGTGGCGGTGCGGCGCTTCATGCGGCTTGACGTGAGCGTTCAAGAAAACTGGTGAACCAACCCGGTTCCGACCCGGCGATGCCCGTTGCGTTCACTCAACGGCGCCGCGCGCGCCCTGCCTACAGTGGCTTTGTCTCAAGATGAAAGCAGGAGTGGACGATGGATGCGGCGACTTGCAGGTTCCGTGTACGGCATGTGCTGGGCCTGGCCGTGCTGAGTGCAGTGCTGGCCGGCTGCGGCGGCGGCGGTGACGATGGTCAGCTACCGCCCCTCGGGGATGTGGATCTGACCGCGGCCAACCAGGAAAGTGCGGTGCGCGCCGCGGCCGTGGCGATGCAGGGCGGGGTGGTGGTCACTGCGACAGGCTTGACCGGTGGCGGTTCGGACGGGGGCGCCGGTGTCGCCACACTGCTGCAGCACGTGAGCCGCGCAATTGCAGCGGGCCAGTCGATGCCGCGCAAGCAGCCTGCTGCACTGGTGGACGTCGGCTTTCTCTTCTTCTGCGCCAGCGGCACAGTCACCGCGACGCTCGACGACCGCGACAACAGCCTCGCAGTCACGCCGGGCGACGTGCTCACGGCCAGCTTCGTCAATTGCCAGGTCGACGTCGCCAGCGACGAATTGCTCAACGGCTCTATGACGGCAACCTACACCGCCGCCGCACAGTCACCACTGACCGTGGGCGCGACGGTCGTCGTCTCCAACCTGGCCGATTCCTCGCAACAGTCCGGGCGCAGCGTGAGCTTGAACGGCGGTTTCACGCTGAGTTACGTCGAACCGAACGCTTCGACCTCGACGACGCAGATCAGCGTGCCGAACGCGCTGTCGGTGCAGGTGGTACACCCGCTGTACCAGGACAGTGTCGGCCTGCAGCCGGGCTACACGCTCAGGCTCTACTACGACATGGCCACACCACCCGGCGCCAGCAGCGGCGGGCGCACGACCATCGAGGTGGCGGGCAAGATCAGCTCGGCGCGGGCCGGCGGGATATTCGATGCCTGGTCACAGCCCCCGGGGTTCGAGCTCTGGGATGTCGATCGTTATCCCCGCAGTGGCCAGATGTTGCTCCAGGGGCGCAACGGAAGAATCATGGTCACCGTCCAGTCCAACACCACCGTTCGCCTGGAGCTCGATGCGAACGGCGACACCGTCTACGAATCAAGCCAGGACCTGCCCTGGGATTCGTTGCTCTGAACCACGCCACTGCGCCATCAGCGCGGCCCACTTCGGACGCGCTGCCTTCAGGTGGCGCTCCTTCACGTGGCCGAAGCCGCGGATCTCTTCGGGGAGGCGCGCGATCTCGGCGGCCAGCGCCAGGTTGCCGGCGTTCAGCGTGCCCAGCAGTTCCTCGATGCAGGCGCGGTACTCGCCGATCAGCGCGCGTTCGGTCTTGCGCTCCTCGGTGCGGCCGAACACATCGAAGGCCGTGCCGCGCAGTCCCTTGAGCTTCGCCAGCACGCCGAAGGCACTGCGCACCCAGGGGCCGTAGGGCTGCTTGACGAGTTCGCCGCGGTCGTTGTGCTTCGCGAGCATCGGCGGTGCGAGGTGGTGCACCAGCTTGAAGTCGCCCTCGAACATGCCGGCGATCTTCTGCGCGAAAGCCGGGTCGGTGTGCAGCCGTGCCACCTCGTATTCGTCCTTGTAGGCCATCAGCTTGAACAGGTAGCGTGCCACCGCCTCGCTGAGCTTCGTGGACTTCAGCGGCGCCTCGGCCGCGCGCACCTTCTCGACGAAGGCCTTGTACTGCGCCGCGTAGGCGGCGTCCTGATAGCCGGTGAGGAACTCGACGCGCCGGGCGACCATCTCGTCCAGAGACGGCTTCTTGACGAACTCGATCACCGCGGCCGCCTTGAACAGCGCCTGAACCGAGGCCAGGTCGTGCGCGCAGCGCCGGCCCCATTCGAACGCGGCCTTGTTGTTGTCGACCTGCACGCCGTTGAGCTCGAAGGCGCGCATCAGCGCCGCATGGCCCAGCGGCACACGGCCCTTCTGCCACGCGTAGCCCAGCAGCAGCGGGTTGGTGTAGATCGAGTCGCCGATCAGCTGCACCGCCGCCTGCTCGGCGTCGAAGGCGCCGAGCATGTCGATGCCCACCGCGCCGGCCACCGCCGTCTCGCAGTTGCCGCCGGGGAACTGCCAGTCCGGGTTGCGCACGAAGGCCGCGGTCGGTGTGCCGTGCGTGTTCAGCGCGACGAAGGTGCGTCCGCCGTGCATCACGCTCATCGTGTACTTGCTGGCCGCCACGATGGCGTCGCAGGCGATCACCAGGTCGGCCTTGGCGGTGTCGACCTTCGTGGTGTGGATGGCCTCGGGCCGGTTGGCGATCTGGATGTGGCTCCAGGTGGCGCCGCCCTTCTGCGCCAGGCCGCCGGCGTCCTGCGTGACGACGCCACGGCCTTCCAGGTGGGCGGCCACGCCGAGCAGTTGCCCGATGGTGATGACGCCGGTGCCGCCGACGCCGCCCACGACGATGCCCCAGGCCGTCTCGGCCAGCGGCAGGCTGGGCTCAGGCAGCGGCGGCAGCGAGGCCAGGTCGCCGCGCGTCTCCTTCTTCGCCTTCTTCAGCGTGCCGCCCTCGACGGTGACGAAGCTCGGGCAGAAGCCCTTCACGCAGGAGAAGTCCTTGTTGCAGGTGTTCTGGTTGATGCGGCGCTTGCGGCCGAACTCGGTCTCGACCGGTTCGACGGAAAGGCAGTTCGACTGCACCGAGCAGTCGCCGCAGCCTTCGCACACCAGTTCGTTGACGACCACCGTCTTGGCCGGCGTGGCCAGCTTGCCGCGCTTGCGGCGGCGGCGCTTCTCGGTCGCGCAGGTCTGGTCGTAGATGATCGCGGTGCAGCCGGGCAGCTCGCGGAACTGGCGCTGGATGGTGTCGAGCTCGTCGCGGTGGTGCACCGTGACGCCGGCCTCCAGCGCGACGCCGCCGTACTTCTGCGGTTCGTCGGTGACGATGACGAGCTTGCCCACGCCCTCGGCGATCAGGCTCTTCTGGATCTGCAGCACCGAGTGGCCCTCGGGCCGCTCGCCGACCTGCTGGCCGCCGGTCATCGCCACCGCGTCGTTGTAGAGCACCTTGTACGTGATGTTCACGCCCGCGGCGATGCTCTGGCGGATCGCCAGCAGCCCGCTGTGGAAGTAGGTGCCGTCGCCGAGGTTGGCGAACACATGCGTGTCCTTGGTGAACGGCGCCTGGCCGACCCAGGCCACGCCTTCGCCGCCCATCTGGCTGAAGGTGCTGGTGCTGCGGTCCATCCACACCGACATGAAGTGGCAGCCGATGCCGGCCATCGCGCGCGAGCCCTCGGGCACGCGGGTGCTGGTGTTGTGCGGGCAGCCGCTGCAGAACCAGGGCGCGCGTTCGCCGGTGTCGGTCTTCAGTTCGAGCAGCGCGCGCTCGCGCTGTGCCACCACGGCCAGCCGCGCGTCCATGCGCGCGGCCACCTCGCTGCCCTCGGGCGCGAGGCCGAGCTTCTTCAGCCGCTTGGCGATCGCCTTGGCGATGATCGCTGGCGTCAGGTCGGCCTTGGCGCGCAGCAGCCAGTTGTCGCTCGGGTTGGGCATCGACCATTCGCCGCCGGAGAAGTCGCCCTCGGTCTCGTCGAACTTGCCCAGCACGTTGGGCCGCACGTCGGAGCGCCAGTTGTAGAGCTCTTCCTTGATCTGGTACTCGATGACCTGGCGCTTCTCTTCGACGACCAGGATCTCCTGCAGGCCCTGTGCGAACTCGCGCGTGATGGTTGCGTCCAGCGGCCACACCACGTTGACCTTGTGCAGCCGGATGCCCAGCCGCCGGCAGGTGTCGTCGTCCAGGCCCAGGTCGGCCAGCGCCTGGCGGGTGTCGTTGTAGGCCTTGCCGCTGGCGATGATGCCGAAGCGGTCGTTCGGGCCTTCGACGACGTTGCGGTTGAGCTTGTTGGCGCGCACGTAGGCCAGCGCCGCGTACCACTTGTGGTCGAACAGGCGCGCCTCCTGGTCGAGCGCGCCGTCGGGCCAGCGGATGTGCAGGCCACCCGGCGGCATCGTGAAGTCCTCGGGCATGACGATCTTCACGCGGTCCGGGTCCACGCTCACCGAGGCGGACGACTCCACCACCTCCTGGATCGTCTTCATGCCCGCCCACACGCCGGAATAGCGGCTCATGGCGAAGGCATGCAGGCCCATGTCGAGGATGTCCTGCACGCTCGACGGGAAGAACACCGGCAGCCCGCAGGCCTTGAAGATGTGGTCGCTCTGGTGCGCCGCGGTGGAGCTCTTCGCGACGTGGTCGTCGCCGGCGATGGCGATCACGCCGCCGTGCTTCGCGGTGCCGGCCATGTTGGCGTGCTTGAAGACGTCGGAGCAGCGGTCCACGCCCGGGCCCTTGCCGTACCAGATGCCGAACACGCCGTCGTACTTCTTGCTCTGCGGGTAGAGGTCGAGCTGCTGCGTGCCCCACACCGCGGTGGCGCCGAGTTCCTCGTTCACGCCGGGCTGGAAGACGATGTGGTGGGCCTCGAGGTGCTTCTTCGCCGCCCACAGCGACTGGTCGTAGGTGCCCAGCGGGCTGCCGCGGTAGCCGCTGATGAAGCCGCCTGTGTTCAGGCCCGCGGCCAGGTCACGCTGGCGCTGCAGCATCGGCAGCCGCACCAGCGCCTGCACGCCGCTCATGAAGGCGCGGCCGTGGTCGAGGCTGTACTTGTCGTCGAGCGACGCGCTTTCGAGCGCCTTGCGGATCGACTCGGGCAGGGGTGCGTTCATGGCTGGCGCTCCGTGAGTGGGCGAGCACGAGTGTAGAGATTCGGGTGCAGGAAGTGCTTTCTTTCGTTGCCGGGATATGGTCAATGAGAGAAAGCTTCTTGCTCTGAACAGAAGATTCATATCAGAATCACGCCCGACATGGCCACTTCAGGGAAAACCCCAGAGCCTTCCCCGGACGCGCCGGACGCGCACGGCGCGAGCCTGGACCGCTACGACATCGCCATCCTGCGCGCCCTGCAGCAAGACGCACGCCTGTCCAACGCCGAACTGGCCACGCGCATCGGGCTGTCGGCTGCGCCGACCTGGCGGCGTGTGCGCTGGCTCGAGGAGCAGGGCTTCATCACCGGCTACCGCGCCGAGATCGATCGCCGCAAGATCGGCCTGGGCGTGCTCGCCTTCGTCCGCATCGACGCCGATCGCAACACCGCCGCCGCCACGCGCGAGCTCGAGGAAGCGATCCGCCGCATCCCGGAGGTGATCTCCTGCCACTACATCTCGGGCTCGGGCACCTTCGAGCTGCAGGTGATGGCCACCGACCTCGATGCCTTCTCGCGCTTTGCGCTCGACGTGCTGCTCAACCTGCCGCACGTGAAGGACCTGCACACCAGCTTCTCGCTGGGCGAGGTGAAGTCCGGCGGCGCGCTGCCGCTGGGCCACCTGCGCGGCGCCGTCGAGGCCGGCGCGCCGGGGGCGCGATGAGCACGCGCTGGGCGCCGCTGACCGATTGGCTGCTCGGCACCGAGCCGCAGCAGCGCGTGCGTGCGGCGCGCTGCGGCCTGGCCTGCGCGCTGATGCTCTACAGCATCGCCAGCATGGGCTACTTCGTCTGGGTCGGCATGGCGCCCGCCTGGCCGGTGGCCGCGCTGGCGCTGGTCGGACTGGGCGGCATGGTCGCCTGCTTCGCGGTGATCCGCAGCGGCGCCAACCTGCGCCTGGCCGACCCCTCGCTGACCGGCGTGCAGATGAGTTTTGCGCTGATCGTCGGGGCGGTGGCCTACACGCTGGCGGGCCGCGGCCGCGGCGCGGTGTTCCCGATCATGATGGTGGTGCTGATGTTCGGCCTGTACTCGCTCAAGCCGCGGGAAGTGCGGCTCATGAGCCTGCTGGCGCTGCTGCTGTTCGGCGGGGCCATGGCGCTGATGGCGTGGATCTCGCCGGCCATCTACCGGCCCGAGGTCGAGTTCGCGCACTTCCTCGTCATCGCCATCATGCTGCCGGCGGTGTCGATGCTGGCCGGGCAGCTGAGCCGGCTGCGCGACCGCCTGCGCCGCCAGAAGGCCGAGCTGCAGGAGGCGCTCGCACGCATCCAGGACCTCGCGCTGCGCGACGAACTGACCGGCCTGGCCAACCGCCGCCACATGCAGGGCCTGATCGACCTCGAGCGCGAACGCTGCGTGCGCACCGGCGGCAGCTTCTGCCTCGCCGTGATCGACATCGATCGTTTCAAGCGCATCAACGACACGCACGGCCACCCGGCCGGCGACGCGGTGCTGCGCGACTTCGCACGCGAGGCGCTGTCATGCCTGCGCGGCGGCGACGTGCTGGCGCGCTGGGGCGGCGAAGAGTTCCTGCTGATGCTGCCCGACACGCGCCTCACGCTGGCACGCCTGGGCGTCGAGCGGCTGCGCACGCGGGCCGCGGCGCTGACGGTGCTGCACGAAGGCACGCCGCTGGTCTTCACGCTGTCGGCCGGCGTCGTCGAGCACCTGGCCGGCGAATCGGTGGTCGATTCGATCGCCCGTGCCGACCGGGCGCTCTACCAGGCCAAGCAGCAGGGGCGCAACAAGGTGGTGTCGGGTTGAGCCGCCGAAGCGAAGCGCCTGTGCAACTGCTCAGCGCAGGCGGCTCGGCTCAGGCCTGAGCCGTCCGGCTTCGGAGGGCTTTCGCCAGGGCCTGAGCGGCGGGCTCAGCGCGGCCAGAGCACCCACATCCGCAGCGGCTGCTTCATGCGGCCGGCCTGGGCCTCGGCATCGTCGCCCCAGCCCCAGAAGTAGTCGGCGCGCACGGCGCCGGTGATGGCGCTGCCGGTGTCCTGAGCCATGACCAGGCGGCGCAGCGGCGTGCTCGACAGCGGCTCGGTGGTGTCCAGCCAGACCGGCGTGCCGTAGGGCACCGACTGCGGGTCGACGGCGATCGAGCGGCCCGGTGTCAGCGGCACGGCCTGCGCACCCTTGGGGCCGACCGTCGGGTCGGGCAGCGGCTCTTCGCGAAAGAACACATAGCGCGGGTTGCTCCACAGCAGCTCGTTCACGCGCTTCGGGTTGGCGCGTGCCCAGGCCTTGATGGCCGGCCACGAAGCCTGCTCGGGCTTGAGCTCGCCCTGCTCGATCAGCCAGCGCCCCACCGACTTGTAGGGCTGGTCGTTGTGGCCGGCGTAGGCCACGCGCAGCTGGCGCCGCGAGCCGTTGCCCTCGGACAGCATCAGCCGCCCCGAGCCCTGCACCTGCAGCAGCAGCGCATCGAGCGGGTCGGCCACGTAGGCGAGTTCGCGGCCGCGCAGCGCGGCCTGCGCGGCGGGCAGGGTGTCGATCTGCTGGCGCGTCCACCACGGCTTGCGCGTGGCCAGGTCATCGGGCAGGCCGTGCAGCGGCACGCGGAAAGCGGCGCGCGGCTGGCGCTGCGCCTCCACCAGCGGCTCGAAGTAGCCGGTCGCCAGGCCCTCGGTCGCGCCTTCGGGCGACTCGACGCGGTAGGGGCGCAGCCGCTGCTGCAGCCAGGTGCGCGCATCGGCGTCGCTGGCCGGCGTGTAGCCGCGCGCGGCCACGCAGATCGACTCCCAGCCCGGCGCGGGCTTGTCGCAGCCGCGCTGCAGCGCGGGCCACAGCTCGCGTGTCGCGTCGCCTTGCCAGCCGGGCAGGTCGGCCCAGTTCGCCGGCACCCAGCGCGACCGTGCGCGCACGAGGGTCGCTCCCGCAGCCGGTGCAGGCGCCGGCGCGGCCTGAGGCGGCGGCGCGCGGCCGGCATCCTCCGGCGGTGCGGCGTCAGGGACAAACAGGCCGCAGCCGGCGAGCACTCCTAGAATCGCCGCGGCAACGAGCCCTCGGTTACGGGACATCTTCATGGCATTGATTCTGCTGGAGGCGCTGGGCGCGCTGGTGATCCTGCTGCTCATCGTGTGGTGGACGATGTTCTCCGGCCGCAAGGGCGGCGAGCGGCGCGACGACGACTCACGCTGAATCCTTCGGCGGCAATACGAACGACACCGGTGCCTGCCGCATCCGTGCCCGGATGGCGCGGTAGATGCGGCTGCGGTCGGCCAGGCGGATGCCGCGCGAGCGCAGCGCCACCTTGAAGGCGAGCACGAAGCTCACCGTGAGGTTGAGCACGCCGGTCACCGCGATGCCCGCCGCACACCACCAGAACGCGCTCTCGCGCAGCACCCCGGTGCCCAGGGCGCCGAGCGCCGCGGCCAGCTGGCCGGTGGACAGCGTGACGTGGCGCACCTCCAGCGGCAAGGCGAAGAACGAAGCCACCGCAGGCACCAGGCCGAGCATCAGGCCCAGCGAGATGTTGGCGGCCAGGCCCGACACGTTGGCACGCCACCAGGCGCCCCAGCGCCGCGCGCGCGAGGCGCCGAGCAGCGCGATGGAGCGCGGGTTCCAGGCGATCGCGCTGTCCAGCCGATGCCAGACGAACCAGTTCTCCGCCCATCCCGCGATGATCGAGCTGGCGAACAGCAGCACGCCGGTGAAGGCCGCGTACAGCGCCGTCGGGCCGAGCAGCGTCAGCGAGTGCAGCACGTACTCGGAAGGCGCCTGGCCCACGAGCGGCGCGCCGAACGCCGCCTGCCAGGCGAGCTGCACGAGCAGCACCACCGGCCCGGCGACCATCAGGTTGCCGAAGATGCCGGCCGCCTGCGAGCGGATCAGGTGAGTGACCTCGTCGACGAAAGCCTCCACCCGCGTGTCGTCGGCCAGGTCGCCGAGCTTGTCGGCCATGGCCGGTGCCGTCATGGCAGGCTGCTTGGTCGCCACCGTCCAGTGCAGCAGGTGGATGAGCACGAAGCTGCCCGCGTAGTTGACGCCGGCCAGCAGGCCGGCCCAGAACGCGGCCAGGCCCAGCGCACCGACCAGGAACTTGACGAAGGTGGTGGCGACGATCACCGCGCCGCCGCCCGCCGCCGCGCGCAGCATCGCGCGGTACTCGGCCCGGTCGCGGGTGATGTAGTGCTCGCCGGTGGCGGCACTGCGCTCGGCCACCTTGCGCGCGAGCAGCGAGTAGTGCCGGGCGAACAGGCTGCGGATGCCGCGCCGTTCTTCCGCCTGCCGAGCCAGGCCGGCGATCAGGTGCAGCAGCTCGCGCGCCGGTCGCGGCGCGAGCAAGGTGTTGAGCACCGCCTCGATGCGGTCGCAGCGGGCACGCAGCTGGTCGACCTCGAACACGATGTCCACCGACACGCCGTACTGCTCGAGGTGCGCATGCACGCTGTCGGCGCAGCGTCGGCACGCGTCGAGCAGTGCGCGCAGGTACTGCGACTCCTGCAGCAGCACGGTGTTGTCGGCATCGGCAGCCCGGGCGCCCAGTCGCTCGGCGGCGCTGGCGAGCTGGCGGAACGGGTCGTCGGCCAGCAGCTCCGGGCTCATGCGCTGGCGCAGGGCGCCAGAATGGCCCGAGGCCCGCACCGCCGCGGCAAGGTAGACGATGCCGTCGGCCAGCGGCCGGCGCCAGCCGTCGCCCTGGGAGAGCATCGGCCCGAGCGCCTCGACCAGCCGCGCGAGCGTGTCGTCGTCGATGGCGTCGAGCCATTGCGCGTCGCGGTCGCGCGGGAAGAGCAGGGCGAACAGCTCCCCGAGGTCCAGCGTTTCCGGCGTGATCGGCAGCAGCCGCAGGCGCAGCCGCTGGCCGAGCTCGCCGAAGAAGTTCATGCGCGGCGCGAAGCCGAAGTCGGCGAACAGCGCCACCGTGTCCACCTCGCGCCAGATGCGCGCCAGCATCGCGCCCACCGCCGCGCGCTGCGGCTCGTTGCGCTGCAGGACATTGAGCAGGTGCTTGAGTCGCAGCACCGGCGTGGGCGTGCTGCGTTCGGCCTCGCCTTCCAGCGGCGCGCGGCGCAGCCATTCCATCAGCCGCACCAGCCACAGGTGGCGCTCGGCCAGCGGCGCTTTCGGGTCGGCCGCGTTGAGCAGCGCCGTCAGGTCCCAGCCCGAGCCGGCGCGCGCCATCGGCAGGCTCAATGCAGCGCGGACGCGGTGGTCAGCCCGAACTCGGGCACCGGCGCGTCGAAGGGTTGCGCGTCCTCGGTCATGCAGAAGAACTCGCCGCGCATCGTGCCGTGCGGCGTGGCGATGCGCGTCCAGCTGGTGTACTCGAAACTCTCGCCGGGCTTGAGCATCGGCTGGTGGCCCACCACGGCCAGGCCGCGCACCTCGTCGACGTGGCCGTCTGCGTCGGTGACCACCCAGTGGCGCGCGATGAGCTGCGCCGTCACGTCGCCGGTGTTGCGGATGGTGATGGTGTAGGCGAACGCATGCTCGCCGTTGCCCGGGTCGGACTGCTCGGGCAGGGGGCGCACGACGACGCTGCTGGTGAACTCGGGTTTGGCCATGCGGCCCATTCTAGGAGGCCACCTAGAATCCCCCGCATTCGTAGGCTCGACGCCGCGCCATGAGCACCTATCGCATCGCCCCCAGCATCCTCTCCGCCGACTTCGCCCGCCTGGGCGAGGAGGTGCGCGACGTGCTCGCCGCCGGCGCCGACTGGATCCATTTCGACGTGATGGACAACCATTACGTGCCCAACCTGACCTTCGGCCCGATGGTCTGCGAGGCGCTGCGCAAGCATGCGGTGAAGCCCGACGGCCACAAGGCGCCGATCGACGTGCACCTGATGGTGCAGCCGGTCGATGCGCTGGCCAGTGCCTTCGCCAAGGCCGGTGCCGACCTGGTCAGCTTCCACCCCGAGGCGAGCGCGCATGTCGACCGCACGCTGCAGCTCATCAAGGCCGAAGGCTGCCAGGCCGGCCTGGTGTTCAACCCGGCCACGCCGCTCGATGTTCTCGATTGGGTGATCGACAAGGTCGATCTGGTGCTCATCATGAGCGTCAACCCCGGCTTCGGCGGGCAGAGCTTCATCCCGGCAGCATTGAAAAAGATCGAGTGCGCGCGCAAGATCATCGACGCCAGCGGCCGCGACATCCGCCTCGAGGTCGACGGCGGCATCAAGATCGACAACATCCGCGCCGTGGCCGACGCCGGCGCAGACACCTTCGTGGCCGGCAGTGCGATCTTCGGCCAGCGCGACTACAAGGTGGTGATCGACGCGATGCGCGCGCGGCTCGCCGGCTGATCGGCCGGCCCCGCGGCGCGCTGCGCTGCACGAGGAGGACGACGATGGACTCCGCTCGAACCGCCGCTGCACCGCAGACCGTGCTGTGCATCGAGGACCACCCGGTCAACATGCAGCTCGTCGAGGCCATGCTCGCCGGGCTGGCCGGTGTGCGGCTGCTGAAGGCCTTCACCGGGCGCGACGGGGTGCGGCTGGCCCAGGCCGAGTTGCCCGACCTGGTGCTGCTCGACATGCGACTGCCCGACATCGGCGGCCTGGAGGTGGTGCGCGAACTCAGCGAGCTCATCTCGCAGCAGCAACTGCGCGTCGTGCTGCTGACCGGCGAATCGTTCTCGATGGACGTGGTCAAGGCGATGAGCCTGGGCGCCCACGACTACTGGCCCAAGCCGCTGACCGCCGAGCGTGCGCGCGACGGCGTGACCCGAGCCCTGGCCGACGTGGCCGCGCGGCGTGCCCGCCGCGAGGGCGGCGGCGCAGCGGGCGCGTAGGGCTGCGGCCCTCGCTTCAGGCCGGCGCTGTGGCCCGCTTCGTCACACCGACCAGCTGCTTCTTCTGCTCGGCGCGCTGGCCGCGGTGCAAGGCGGACTGTCCCGCCGCCGCGCTTCCGCGCGACTTGTAGACGCCGCAGCCGACGACGAGGTCGTCGCGCACCGGCTCGACGTACGAAGTCTTCAGATCGACCTCGCCGGTCTGCGGGTTGGCGAAGTCGTAGTCGACCCAGCCGCCGCCGCGTGCGGCCTGCTCGAAGGCATCGCGCACCAGCTTGTCGCCATCGACGCCGGGGTTGTCGCGCACCGCCGTGCCCACCCGCTCCGGCTTGCCGGCGAAGGCGCGGTAGATGCCCTGGCGATCGAAGGCGAACACGTACATGTCGCGGTCGGCCAGGCCGGCGGCCGGATCGGTGATGGTGGCCAGCGCGCTCTGCCCTTGCGCGGCATAGAGTTCGACGCCCTTGCGTACCAGCGCGAGCGCCTCGTCGGCACTGCCCTGGCGCAGACGGAACGAGGCCACCGCCTGTGCCAGCTTGGCCGCGCGCTCGCTCAATTGCGAGGAGCTGTGCAAGGCCGAGTCCACCATCTGCGCGTTCTGCTGGGTCAGCTCGTCGATGTGCTGCACCGCCTGCGCGATCTGCGCGAGGCCGCTGCTCTGCTCGGTGCTGCTGGTGTGGATTGCCCGCACGCTGTCGGCCATCTCGCGGATGCCGGCCACGATCTCCTCGAAGGTGCGGCTCGCCCCGGCGATCTGCACCACGCCGGTCTCGACGTGGCCGGACGACGCGCCGATGAGCGACTTGATCTCGCGTGCCGACGACGAACTGCGCTGCGCCAGCGAGCGCACCTCGGAGGCGACCACGGCGAAGCCGCGGCCCTGCTCGCCGGCGCGCGCGGCTTCCACCGCCGCGTTGAGCGCGAGGATGTTGGTCTGGAAGGCGATCCCCTCGATCACGCCGACGATGTCGCTGACGCGCTTGGAGCTGGCCTGGATGTCGTGCATCGAGGCCACCGCCGACTGGATCGACTGACCGCCCTGCTCGGCGACACGGCTCATGCGTGCCGCCATCTGTGCCGCGGCCTCGCTGTCCTGCGCGCTCCTGCGCACGGCAGCGCTGATCTCCTGCACGCTGGCCGAGGTCTGCTCCAGGCTGGAGGCCTGCGATTCGGTGCGCTCGGACAGGGCTCTGGTGTCCTCGGCCAGCCGCGAGCCGGCCTGCGCCACGATCGACGAGTTGCTGCGGATGTCCGACACCATCTCGGAGATGCGGCCGGTCATCGCATCGAGCGACTGGCCGACCACCGAAAGTTCGTCGGTGCCGCGCAGCCGGATGCGCGTGGCGAAGTCGCCGGCCGCCAGCTGCGCCACCGAGCCTTGCAGCACCCGCACTGCGCCGAACGACGTGCGGAAGAACACCAGCGTCAGATAGGCCACGCCGAACACCGCGGCGATGCCGGCAGCCAGCGCCATCAGCCAGATGCGCTGCAAACGCTGCGCGCGTTCGTCGAGCAGCGTCTGCAGCCGCTTCGAGCTGGCGCGGCCCACGCCGACCACGGCCTCGATGGCCTGCGTGCCGGACTCGAAAAAGGCTGAGGCATCGCCGCCGCCCCCGCTCGAGGCGAGCAGCGCCTGGGTGCGATCGGCGAAGGACTTCGACAGCGCCAGCGCCTGCGCGAAGCCCTGCGGGGCTGCCTCGCCGCTGCGGCCCAGCGCTTGCACCATCTGCTGCGCAGTGGCGCTGGTGTGCTCGAGCAGCCGCATCTGCGCGACCAGTTCGCCGGCTTCGGCAGGGTCGATCTGGCCTCGGCGCAGCAGCGCCGCGCCACGACCACGAAGCTGGCCGAGCGATTCCGACCAGGGCACGAGTGGCTCGACGGCCAGGTGCATGAGGTGGAAGGGCGTCGACTCGGGTTCGAGCAGCAGGCCGCTCGATTCCGCGCTCCGGGCGAGCAGCTCGCGCAGGGCGGTCACCTGTTCGGAATGCAGCCGGAAGCTCGCTGCGGCATCGCGAGGCACGTCGCCGTCGGCGAGCTGCGTAAGCGCGCGGTGGATCGGCTGCCAGGGTGCGAGTAGTCCGCTGTCGGGCTGGACCAGCAAGCGGGAGTTCAGCGCCTGGCTCGCCGCCTTCAGTGCCGCACGGGTGTCGGCGAGTGCCGCGTCGGCGGCGGTGTCGCCGGCCAGCGAGCGGTTGACCAGTCCACGGTGCTTCTGGGTCTGCACGACCACGTGGAGTGTCAGCCCGATCAGCGGCACGCCTTCGGCTTCGGCGCGCGTGGCCTGGAGATCGCCGTGCGCCGACCACAGCGCCTGCGCCGTCAACCACGACAGCGGCAGCAGCAGCACCACCGTCATCAGCGTCATCTTGGCCGGGAACTTCAGCTCCCGCATCAGCTTCATGCCGGGCTTCATGAACAGGACGACGGCGGGATGCGTGAAGAGGCTCATGTGTGACCCGGGTGACGGCGCGTGACGGAGCTGCGGCGCCCAGCTGGGCGCCTCACCGTCGTATCGGTCGGCGCCGGTGCGACTTGAGCTGGCTCAGCGAAGATTGATCGCGCCGACCGGGCAGACGGCGACGCAGTCGCCGCAGCCGGTGCAGGCCGCGGTGTCGACCTGAAGCTCGGCGATGCCACCGCGAGCTGGCACGAAGCGCAGCACGCGCGCCTCGCAGGCGTCGCCGCAGACGCGGCATTCGACGCCGCGCCGGTTCAGGCACCTTGCGTCGATCTGCACGCGCCAATCGAAGGCCTCGGCACGCCTGGCCTGATCGATGGCTCCGGTCGGGCAGGCCTTCGCGCAGTCGCCACAGAGGCTGCAGCCCGCCACCGAGAAGCTGATCTGCGGGAAGCCGCCATCGCCGGCACTCAGCACGCCGCGCGGGCAGGCGCGCACGCAATCACCGCATCGCGTGCAGTGCTCGATGAAGGCGCTGTCGGGGCGCAGCGACCACGGCGGTCGCGGCATCGCGACGGCATCGGCTGCCATCACCGAACGTACGTCACCTCGCAGAAATGAGCGTCGGCGCGAATCGACCATGGAAGGGGTCTGGGTTGATGCTTGTCAATCGACGTACCGCGAGGCACCTTCACAGTGCGCTCCGGATTCGAACAGGAAACAGGAAACGACAGATGAGCATTCTCGGCGCAGTCGTGCGCATTCGCCCAGAACACCTGGAGGTCGTCGTGCCGAGGCTGTCGACGCTGCACGGCGCCGACCTGGCGCTGAACCCCGGCGACGGCCGGTTGGTGATGGTGCTCGAGGATGCCGAGGTCGATGGCGTGGTGCACGGCGCTGCGGCCACGCTGGCCTCGATCGCACTGTGGCCCGAGGTGCTGAACACCTCGCTGGTGTTCGAGTACTCCGGCCCCGATGCGCCCCCGATCGGTGGCGGTGCGGTGGAGGACTACCGCGCCTGGCGCGGCAGCTTGAAGGACTGGGCCGGCCCCCCCGGCGATCTCCCGACCCCGGGTTCTTGAACTGCTTCAACGACAACGACCTGCCGCTCGCGCAGCATGTGAAGCGAGCCAGAAGACGACCAGGCGCGACCTCGCGCCACATGGAGAACCGAAGATGCAAGCCAATCGCCGTGACTTCCTGAAGACCCAGGCCCTGGCCGCCAGCGCCGCTGCGGCCGGCATTCCGATCGTCGCCGTCGGCGCGCCCGCGCCGGCACCCGTGGCCGCCGACACCGGCGTGCGCTGGGACAAGGCGCCGTGCCGCTTCTGCGGCACTGGCTGCGCCGTGATGGTGGGCGTGCAGGAGGGCCGCGTGGTGGCCACGCAGGGCGACCCCGATGCGCCGGTCAATCGCGGACTCAACTGCATCAAGGGCTACTTCCTGTCCAAGATCATGTACGGCAAGGACCGCCTGACCACGCCGCTGGTGCGCAAGAAGGACGGCAAGTACGACAAGGATGGCGAGTTCGTGCCGGTGAGCTGGGATGAAGCCTTCGACCTCATGGCCGCCAAGTGGAAGGACGCGCTGAAGAGCGACGGCCCCGCCGGCGTGGGCATGTTCGGCTCCGGCCAGTGGACCGTCTACGAGGGCTACGCCGCCAGCAAGCTGATGAAGGCAGGGTTCCGCACCAACAACCTTGACCCGAATGCGCGCCACTGCATGGCCAGCGCGGTGGCCGGCTTCATGCGCACCTTCGGCATCGACGAGCCGATGGGCTGCTACGACGACATCGAGCAGGCCGACGCCTTCGTGCTGTGGGGCAGCAACATGGCCGAGATGCACCCGGTGCTGTGGAGCCGCATCACTGACCGCCGCCTGTCGAACCCGAACACCAGGGTGGTGGTGCTGTCGACCTTCGAGCACCGCAGCTTCGACCTCGCGGACATGGGCATGATCTTCACGCCGCAGACCGACCTGGCGATCCTCAACTACATCGCCCACTACCTGATCAGCAACAAGAAGGTCGACACCGAGTTCGTCAAGAAGCACGTCAACTTCAAGAAGGGCGCCGACGACATCGGCTATGGCCTGCGCCCGGCGCACGCGCTGGAGAAGGACGCCAAGAGCAACGGCTACGCCGGCGCCGACGGCAAGCCCAAGGGCAACCCGAACGACTCGACGCCGAGCAGCTTCGACGAGTTCGCGAAGTTCGTCAGCGAGTACACCGCCGAGAAGGTCAGCAAGCTCTCCGGCGTGCCGGTCAAGCAGTTGGAAGACCTGGCGAAGATCTACGCCGACCCGAAGGTCAAGGTGATGTCGCTGTGGACCATGGGCTTCAACCAGCACACGCGCGGCACCTGGGCCAACAACATGGTCTACAACATCCACCTGCTGACCGGCAAGATCAGCCAGCCGGGCAACAGCCCGTTCTCGCTGACCGGCCAGCCCAGCGCCTGCGGCACCGCGCGCGAGGTCGGCACCTTCGCGCACCGCCTGCCGGCAGACATGGTGGTCACCAACCCCGAACACCGCAAGCACACCGAGGAGATCTGGGGCCTGCCCGAGGGCACGATCAACGACAAGATCGGCCTGCACGCGGTGGCGCAGAGCCGCGCGCTGAAGGACGGCAAGCTCAAGTGCTACTGGACGACGACGACCAACAACATGCAGGCCGGGCCGAACGTCAACGGCGAGATCCTGCCCGGCTGGCGCAACCCGGCGACATTCGTGGTCGTCAGCGATGCCTACCCGACGGTCAGCGCGATGGCGGCCGACGTGATCCTGCCCGCGGCGATGTGGGTCGAGAAGGAGGGCGCCTTTGGCAACGCCGAGCGGCGCACGCAGGTGTGGCGCCAGCAGGTCAGCGCCGGCGGCCAGGCGCGCTCGGACCTGTGGCAGATGATGGAGTTCAGCAAGCGCTTCAAGGTCGAGGAGGTTTGGCCGGCCGAGCTGATCGCCAAGAAGCCCGAGCTCAAGGGCAAGACGCTGTTCGACGTGCTCTACAGGAACGGCAAGGTCAACAAGTTCCCGCTGGCCGACCTCACGAAGGTCAACGCCAAGTACATCAAGGACTACACGAACGACGAGAGCAAGGCCTTCGGCTTCTACGTGCAGAAGGGCCTGTTCGAGGAGTACGCCGAGTTCGGCCGCGGCCACGGCCACGACCTCGCCCCGTTCGACGTCTACCACGAGGTGCGTGGCCTGCGCTGGCCGGTGGTCGACGGCAAGGAGACGCTGTGGCGCTTCCGCGAAGGCTACGACCCGTACGTGAAGAAGGGCGAGGGCGTGCGCTTCTACGGCAACAAGGACGGCAAGGCGAACATCTTCGCGCTGCCTTACCAGCCGGCCGCCGAGGTGCCCGACAAGGACTACGACCTGTGGCTGTGCACCGGCCGCGTACTCGAGCACTGGCACACCGGCTCGATGACGCGCCGCGTGCCCGAGCTGCACCGCGCCGTGCCCGAGGCGGTGGTCTTCATGCACCCGGACGACGCGAAGGACCGCGGCATCCAGCGCGGCATGCAGATCAAGGTGGCGTCGCGCCGTGGCGAGATCACCGCGCACGTCGAGACCAAGGGCCGCAACAAGGTGCCGCGCGGCCTGATCTTCGTGCCCTTCTTCGACGAGGGCCGGCTGGTCAACAAGCTGACGCTGGACGCGACCTGCCCCATCTCGAAGCAGACCGACTTCAAGAAGTGCGCCGTCAAGGTCGTCAGGGCCTGAGGTCGAGAGCCGAAGCATGGACTTCTCGCGCCGCACGGTGCTGCAAGGCGCCGCCAGTGCCACCACCGCCGGGCTGATTGCCGGCGGCGCGGCGCTGCTCGGCCGGCCGGCCCAGGCGCGGCCGGCGCAGGCCCTGCGGCCGCCCGGCGCGATCGACGAGGAGCGCTTCCTCGGTGCCTGCATCCGCTGCGGCCTGTGCGTGCGCGATTGCCCGCCGGGCAACCTGAAGCTGTCGACCTGGGGCGATGGCGTCGCGCGCGACGTGGCCATCGGCACGCCGTACTTCGAGGCGCGCCAGATTCCCTGCGAGATGTGCGAGGCCATCCCGTGCGTGAAGGCCTGCCCGACCGGTGCGCTGGACCACGGCTTGACCGACATCAACAAGGCGAAGATGGGCGTGGCCGTGCTGATCGATCAGGAGAACTGCCTGAACTTCCTCGGCCTGCGCTGCGACGTCTGCTACCGCGTCTGCCCGGTGATCGACAAGGCGATCACGCTGGAGAAGTTCTCCAACCCGCGCAGCGACCGGCACGCGATGCTGCTGCCCACCGTGCATGCGCAGGACTGCACCGGCTGCGGCAAGTGCGAGAAGAGCTGCGTGCTCGAGCAGGCCGCCATCAAGGTGCTGCCGATGGCGATCGCCCGCGGCGAACTCGGCCACCACTACCGCAAGGGCTGGGAATCCGGCAACCAGGCCGGCCGGCCACGTTTCGAGCAGCCGGTGCAGAACCTGCCCGAGCACGCCGTGCCGGGTGACCTGGTGCCGCTGCGCTCGGGTCGCGATCCGTACGCGCCGGCGGCGTCGGGGGTGCAGAAATGAGCGCACCGACGGTCTCCAGCCGCTCCTTCGGCCTGGCGCGCGCTGGCCACGTGAAGGCGCCGGGGCGCGATGCCGTGCGCGTCAAGGGCTGGTGGCTCGCGCACCGCTTCCTCGTGTTGCGCCGGCTGATGCAGTTCGCCATCCTCGCCTTGTTCCTGCTCGGCCCGCTGGCGGGCGTGTGGGTGGTCAAGGGCAACCTGTCGAGCAGCGTCACGCTGGGCGTGTTGCCGCTGACCGACCCGTTCGTGCTGGCGCAGACGCTGGCCACGCGCCACTGGCCCGAAGCCACGGCGCTGACCGGCGCGGCCATCGTCATCGTCTTCTACGGGCTCGTCGGCGGGCGCGTCTTCTGCAGCTGGGTGTGCCCGGTGAACGTGGTGACCGACACGGCCTCGTGGCTGCGCCGGCGCCTGCGCATCACCAGCGGGCGTGCACCGCGCGGCGGCCTGCGCTACTGGCTGCTCGGCGCCGTCCTGCTGGCCAGCGCGATCGCCGGCCAGACGGTGTGGGAGAGCGTCAACCCGGTGTCGATCACGCAGCGCGCGCTGATCTTCGGCGGGACGCTCGCCTGGGGCGCGGTGGCTGCGGTGTTCCTGTTCGACCTCCTGGTCGCACCGCGCGGCTGGTGCGGCCACCTCTGCCCGGTCGGCGCGGCGTATGCGCTGCTCGGCAGCAGGAGCTTGCTGCGCGTGTCGGCGCGACACGCCAGCCGATGCAACGACTGCGCCGACTGCTATGCCGTGTGCCCTGAGCCGCAGGTGATCGTGCTGCCGCTCAAGGGCAAGGACGGCGCCGGCCCCGTCATCACCGACCGCGAATGCAGCAACTGCGGCCGCTGCATCGACGTCTGCGCTCCCGATGTCTTCCGATTCACCCAACGTTTCGACCCCCGAAGGGACTGACCATGAGAGTCCGTGATTTCCTCAAGTTCGCGCTGGCCATCGGCATCTTCGCGCTCGGCACCCAGCTGGCGCCGGCGGCCGACCAGGCGCCGGTGCAGATCAAGGCGCTGCGCGGCGGCACGCCGGTGAACCAGGACAACCTGCCGACGGCCTCGCACCAGGAACGCGACCACCCGGTGTCCGACCGCGACTTCGTGCAGCAGCCGCCGCTGATCCCGCACACGACTTCGGGCTACCAGATCACCCGGAACTACAACAAGTGCATGGACTGCCATGCCTGGCAGAAGGCCAAGTACTCCGGCGCCACCAAGGTCAGCGTGACGCACTTCCGCACCCGCGACGGCCAGGAGCTCGACAACATCAGCCCGCGCCGCTACTTCTGCACCCAGTGCCACGTGGCGCAGACGGATGCGAAGCCACTGGTCGAGAACGGCTTCAAGCGTGCCCGCGGGCTGCAGTGAGGGGCGAGCGACATGGCTGACAACAACAACAAGCAAGACGCCCCCGCGGCCGGCCGCATCCGCCGCCTGGGTGTGTGGGTGTGGGGCATCGCCACCGGCGCGCTGGGCATCGCCTTCGTGGTCGGCATCCTGTTCTGGGGCGGCTTCAACACCGCCATGGAATGGACCAACCGCGAGGCGTTCTGCATCTCCTGCCACGAGATGAGGGACAACGTCTACGTCGAGTACCGCAACACGATCCACTACCAGAATCGCACCGGCGTTCGCGCCACCTGCCCGGACTGCCACGTGCCCAAGGAATGGGTGCCCAAGATCATCCGCAAGATCCAGGCGAGCAACGAGGTGCTGCACAAGGTGCTCGGCTCGATCGACACGCCGGAGAAGTTCAACGCCAAGCGCGCCACGCTGGCGCAGCACGAATGGGACCGCATGAAGCGGAACAACAGCCAGGAGTGCCGCAACTGCCACAACTTCAACTCGATGGACTACGCCGAGCAGAACCGGCGCGCGGCCGACACGCACCAGAAGGCCTTCAATGCGGGCATGACCTGCATCGACTGCCACAAGGGCATTGCGCACACGCTGCCGCCGATCGAGCAGAACATCGGCGCGCCCAAGGCCGAACCGGCGCAGATGCCGGCGGCGTCGAACCCGGCCGCCTCGGCGGCCTCACGCTGAGGGAGGGTTCGCCCGGCTGAGCACGAAGTCGGCGATCGCGCCGATGTCGTGCAGGTCGAGCCATGCGGTTGGCGCGTCGTCGCCGCCCGGGCGGGGCGCGTCGGAGGCGATGCCGGCGATGCCCGGCCAGTGCGGCCACAGCATCGTGCGGCCGAGCGACGGCCGCCACACCTCGAGCTTGGGAAAGTCGCCCTGCTTGAAGCCCTCGACGAGCACCAGGTCGCAGCGTTGCAGCCGGCTGAGCAGGTAGTCCAGCGGGGGTTCGCTCGCGCCGCGCAGCTCGTGCATCAGCGCCCAGCGTTCGTTGCCCAGCAGCAGCACCTCCTGGCAGCCAGCCTCGCGCAGGCGGTACGAATCCTTGCCCGGCCGGTCGATCTCGATCGCCTTGTGGCTGTGCTTGACCAGCGAGACGCTGAAGCCGCGCGAGGTGAGTTCGGGCACCAGCCGCTCGAGCAGCGTGGTCTTGCCCATGCCGGAGTGGCCGGCGATGCCGAAGACGTTCATGCCCGCATTCTGAGCGGTGCGCAATGACAAACGGCGGCAGGTCGCCCTGCCGCCGTTGATCTTGTCAGGCGCTGAATTACTTCTTCGCCTTTTCCATGGCGTCGCTCTTGGAGAGTTCGCCCGACTTGACCGCGTCCTTGACTTCCTTCTTCACTTCGGCGCGGCTCTTCTCGGACTTCGCCGCCGGTGCAGGGCTGGCCTCGCACTCGCGGCTGGTGCCCTTGCCGGCGGCCTTCACCTCGGCGCGGGTCTTGTCCGACTGGGCCTTGGGCATGGTGGCCGCTTCGGCGCAGTCGGTCGACTTGACCGCGGCCTTGGCCTCGGCCTTCACTTCGGCGCGGCTCTTCTCGTCAGCGGCAAAGGCACCGTGGGCAGAGAACGCGGCCAGCACCGCAACGATCAACGCAGATTTCTTGAACGACATACCTATCTCCTTGTGGTGGTGCATCGGCACAACCTCGTGCCTCGCAAGAGCATTGTTCGGCATACCGCGGTGGGCATATTGAGGAATCACAAGCTCCCGGCGAGCCGGGCTCGGGTGAACACTCCACGTCGCCGACTTGAAATCGCGCGCTCTGGCCACAGCGGCCGTGCCTTAGAGTGATCGGCATGCCACCGGCCGAGATCTTCCTGTCCTCGCTGCTGATCGGGCTGTCGATCGCGGCGCCGGTCGGCCCGATCGGCCTGCTGACCATCCAGCGCAGCCTCGAACATGGCCCGCGCGCCGGCCTGGCCACCGGGCTGGGCGCGGCGGTGGCGGACGCGGTGTACGGCGCCATCGGCGCCTATGGCGTGCGCTGGCTGCTCGACGCCCTGGTGGCCGCGCGGGTGCCGCTGGCGCTGTTCGGCGGCGCGTTCCTGCTGTGGATGGCCTGGCAACTTCTGCGTGCACCGGTGGCTGCGCAGGCGGCGATCACCGCGCCGGCACGCAACGGCTGGCAGTACTTCGCCAGCACCTTCGTGCTCACGCTGTCGAATCCGGCGACCATCTTCTCCTTCATCGCCATCTTCGGCTCGATGGCCGGCCGGGCCGGCAGCAGCTCGCCGGCGCTGATGGTGCTGGGCGTGCTGATCGGCTCGGCGCTGTGGTGGCTGATGCTCAGCAGCGCCGTAGGCCGGCTGCGCGAGCGTTTCGACGCCACCTGGCGCCGGCGTGTCAATCTAGTGAGCGCCGCGGTGCTTGTCGCCTTCGCGCTGTGGCAACTGGCCTCGCTGGCCCGGAGCTGAGCCGCGGATCGGCCTGCGCTTGATCGGCGTCAACCGTTGCGTGCACGCGGGCGACGACAGTCGCACTCTGGAGGATTGTTCATGCTGCAGAGAACCGACGCCGCCGATGCCATCGACCCGCTGATGCGGCCGTTCTTCGAGCGCAGCGGGCTGGCGGCCCTGAGGCTGGGCGGGCGTGCGCTGTTGCCCATCGTGCAGGGTGGCATGGGCGTGGGCGTGTCCGCGCACAAACTCGCCGGCAACGTGGCTTCGCTGGGCGGCGTGGGCACGATCTCGTCGGTCGACCTGCGGCGCCACCACCCCGACCTGATGGAGCGCACCCAGGGCCTGGCCTCGCGCCCGGGCATGGACGCCGACACCAAGGCCGTCATCGACGCCGCCAACCTCGAGGCCATCGGCCGCGAGATCCGCGCGGCGCGCGTGCTCTCCGAGGGCCGCGGCCTGCTGGCCATCAACGTGATGCGCGCGGTGGCCGAGTACGCCGCCTCGGTGAAGAAGGCGCTGGAGGCCGGCATCGACGCCGTCGTGGTGGGCGCCGGCCTGCCGCTGGATCTGCCCGACCTCGCGTCCGACCACCCCGATGCGCTGCTCGTGCCCATCCTGTCCGATGCGCGCGGCGTGCAGCTCATCGTCAAGAAGTGGGAGCGCAAGAAGCGCCTGCCCGACGCCATCGTCATCGAACATCCGCGCCTGGCCGGTGGCCACCTCGGTGCCGCGAAGATCGCCGACCTGAACGACCCGCGCTTCGATTTCGAGAACGTGATCCCGCAGTCGCGCGCCTTCCTGAAGAGCGCCGGCATCGAGCGCGAGATCCCGCTGATCGCCGCCGGCGGCATCCGCAGCTTCGAAGACATCGCGCAGCTGCAGTCGCTCGGCGCCGCCGGCGTGCAGCTGGGCACGCCCTTCGCCGTCTGCGAAGAAGGCGATGCGAGCGAAGAGTTCAAGCAGGTGCTGGCCTCGGCCAAGGACGAGGACATGATCGAGTTCACCAGTGTCGCCGGCCTGCCCGCGCGCGCGGTGGGCACGCCCTGGCTGCGTGCCTACCTGAAGATCGAGGACCGGCTGCAGGCCGTCTCGCATGCCAAGACGCGCTGCACCAAGGCTTTCGACTGCCTGGCCCAGTGCGGCCTGCGCGACGGCCTGAAGGGCTGGGGCCAGTTCTGCATCGACAACCAGCTCGCCGCCGCGCTGCGCGGCGACGTCAAGAAGGGCCTGTATTTCCGTGGCGTCGGCGCACTGCCCTTCGGCGAGCAGATCCGCAGCGTGCGCGAGCTGATGGAGCGGCTGCTCACGCGCGTGGAGCTGCAGCCCGCCTGAGGGCCCGAGTGCTCGCCGGCGCCCTCAGGCGCTCGCGGGCAGCCACAGTGGCAGGTGCAGCGCCGCCTCCAGCGGCAGCGGCGTGGCGAACAGGAAGCCCTGGCCCTCGGCACAGCCGAGCGCGCGCAGGCCTTCCCATTGCGCGTTCGTCTCGAGGCCCACGGCGCTGACCGGCAGGCCCAGGTTGCCGGCGGTCTGCATCATCGATTCGAGCAGCAGGGCATGGCGCCCGCCGTGGCCCATGGCGGCGACGATGCCGCGGTCGATCTTCAGGCGCGACAGCGGCAGCTCCACGAGCATCGACAGCGGCGAGTGCCCGGCCCCGAAGTTGTCGAGCGTGATGCCGATGCCGGCCTCGCGCAGGCGCTGCAGCTGCAGCATCACCCCGGGCAGCTGCGTGCGGTCGTCGAAACCGTCGATGTCGACCTCCACGCGCGCCGGCGGCAGCCCGGCCATCGCGATCGTCTCGAGCATGTCGGCAGCGAACTCGCCGCGTGCCAGCTCGACGTGCGACACGTTGATCACCAGCCGCATCGGCCGGGGCGCGGCGGCCTGCAGTGTGACGAGGTCCAGGCAGGCGCGGCGAAGCACCCAGTGGCCCACCGAGCCGATCTCGCCGCTGCCCTCGAGCCGGCGGATGAATTCGAGCGGCGCCACCTTGCCGCCGGGCTTGGTCGACAGGCGCAGCAGCGCCTCGAAGCCGAGCACGCGGCCATCGGCCAGGTCGACCACGGGCTGGTAGCGCAGGCCGTAGCCTGCGGCCTCGCCATCGAAGTGCGGGTCGAATCCGGGGTGGCTGGCGTGCAGCGGGTCGTCGAGCAGCGAGGGCGTCGGCGTGCCCATCGGCGCCTCGGCCGAGAGCAGGCGGCGGCTGTGTTCGAGCTGGGCCGACAGGCGCGCGCGCTCGGCGGCCACGCGGCCATAGCGCAGGCGCACCGTCTGCAGCTCCACCCCGGCCTGCAGTGCCTTGAGCCGCCAGCCGAGCTGTTCGGCGCTGCCGCCGCCGGTGCGCGAGGCGGCCGAGCGATCACGCCATCGGAGCGCGGCGGCTGCGTCCTGGGACTGTTCGCACCATTGCGCCAGGGCGTCCATCAGGGTCGGGTCGTCCGGGCGGCCGCCGCGTTGCGCGCTGTCCAGAGCCTGCATGAGGGTCTTGCCGGCTGCCTCCGTCCGGCCGGCGGCCAGTTCGGCGCGGCCGAGCGTGAGCAGCAGGTCGTAGGCGCCACGCGAGTTGGCGCCGACGGTCAGCAGCGCACGCAGCGCGCGCTGGGTCGCCTCGTCGGCGCGGCCCAGGCCCATCAGGGCTTCGGCGGCCGTGGCCTCGATGTGGGCGAGCATCCAGTCGCCCTCCCGCGCGGCTTCGGCACTGGAGATGTCCGACAGCGCCAGCGCGATCGAGAAGCGCGACTGCACATTGGCCAGGCAGGCCAGGTTGTGGCGCGCCTCGCGGGCCCGCTTGTCCATGCGCAGCTGCGTGAACGCGGCCAGCGCCTGCTCGAGCTGCTCCCGGCCACGGTCGGCATGGCCGGTCTGTGCGAGCACGCCGCCCAGCAGCGACTGAACCATGGCCACGCCGGGCGGATCGGCGGCGCCGGCGAGGTACTCCGATGCTGCCTCGAGATGCGGCAGCGCCTGCTCGCCCATGCCGAGGCTGGCCCACATGGCGCCCAGGCCGGTGAGCACCTTGGCGCGCACCGCGAGGTTGCCGTCGCTCTCGGCCAGCGACGCGGCGCGCTGCGTGAGCTGCAGCGCCTCGTCGATCGCCTGTTCGTAGAAGCTCGCCTTGCCCTGGAACATCAGGCTCAGCGAGAGCTCGCCGTTGGCGCCCAGTTCGCGGGCCAGCTCCTCGGCCTGCAGCGCCAGGGTGCGTGCCTGCAGCGGGTCGACATCGGCGGCCTGCTCGGCCTGGGCGTTCAGGCTGCGCAGGCGCCGCAGCCGGACATGCGCCGCCAGCCGCGACGCGGCGTCGCCGGACAAGGCGCTGGGGAACGAGGACATGCGGAGGGTCGGTGAAGCTGGGCCGCTGCATTGTCGTGCTGCGGCGTGTCGGGCGCCCATCGGATCAACCATGAGCGCCACGCGCCGGCCCGCGCCGTGCAAACGGTCACTGCACGCGCAAGATCGGCAGCAACAGCCGCACGCAGGTGCCTTCGCCCGGACGCGAGTCGAACTCGACACGCGCGCCCAGCGATTGCGCGCGCGCGCGCATGTTGCGCAGGCCGCGGCCGCCGGAGCCGCCGGCGGCCGCGTCGCGGGCCTCGAACGAGGCCGCCGGACAGCCCACGCCGTCGTCGGCGATCTCCACCTGCACGTCGTCGCCCACTCGGCGCAGGCTGACGTGGACGTGCCGCGCCCGGGCGTGCTTGAGCACGTTGGTGAACATCTCCTGCGCCAGGCGCAGCACCTGCAGCGCACTGGGCGGGTCGAGCCAGGCCAGCGGCGGCACGTCGTCGACGGCCCAGTGCAGTTGCAGGCCGGCGGCCGCGAGCCGGTCGCCCAGGCGCAGGCGCAGGGTGCCCAGCAGCGTGGCGAGGTCGTTCTCGATCGGCTCGAGCGAGTCGATCACCAGGCGCAGATCGTCGATGCATTCGCGCAGCATGCCGGCCAGCGCCGGCTGCGAGAGCTCGCGGCCCTGCACCAGCGCCAGCGAACTCAGCAAGGCGGAGCCCAGGCCGTCGTGCATGTCGCGCATCAGGCGCTGACGCTCGCGCAGCAGCGCCTGCTCGCGCTCGAAGCCGACCAGCGTGACGTGGTGCGCCTCCAGCTGAGCCTGCTGCGCGGCCAGGCGCAATTCCTGCTCGGCGTTGGCACGCGCCAGGTCGGCGAAGGCCGCGGCATGCTGGCGCGCCAGCGCATGCTGGAAGGTGAACAGCAGCAGCAGGCAGGAGTAGGGCAGCACGTACAGGTGATCGGGCGGCAGCCGGCCCGACAGCAGCAGCAGGTCGTGCATGGCCAGCACGATGCCGACGAACAGCGTGCCCACCAGCAGGCTGAATTCGGTGCCGGCGCCGCGCAGTGCCAAGGCGGCCAGGAACAGGCAGACACCCAGTGCCACCGCCACGTTCAGCGCATGCTGAAGCACCAGCGCCTCGGCCTGCAGCGGCCACAGCGGGATGGTGAGCAGCGACAGCACCACGCAGAAGCCGAGCAGCGCGCGCTCCAGTGCGACGTAGCGGCGCGGCAGGAAGCGCAGCACGAACAGGTAGAAGAGCAGGGTCAGCCAGCTGATCGAGCTGTTGGTCGCCCACCAGAACCATTCGTAGGCCAGCCGCTCGCCCGGTGGTGCGACGAAGTAGTGCAGGTTGCGCACCGCCCACACCGAGGTGATGGCCGCGAACAGCAGGTGCGAGCCCGGCTGCTGGCGGCGCCAGGCCAGCGCCAGCGCGAGGGCGCCCAGCACGAGCCCGCTCAGGCTGAGCAGCTGCATCGCCGTCACCTGCCAGAACTGGCGGCGCTGCTGTTGCCAGGCGACTGCCGACGCCGGGCCGATCTGCGGCGCGGCCAGGCCGAACTGCACGCCATGCACGGTGGGCAGGCCGATGGCGACCTGCACCACGGCACCCGGCGCGGTCAGCTCCGGGGGCAGCGCCACGTACAGCGGCCGGTTCCATTGCGAGAGCCAGTCGGGGGTGTTGTCGAGCAGCAGCCGCCACGGCGCTTCGGCGATGTCGCGCCGGGCCATCACGAGCACCGGGCCGCCGACGGCGCGTGCGATGTGCAGCGCCTGCGGCAGCGGCTCGCCTTCGGCCACGCGGTGCTGCACGCGGTACCAGCGCATCTCCAGCGCGTAGCGGCGGCCGCTTTGCAGTGCCGCCTCGCGCGTGGCGTGGTCGGGCAGGACGACCGGCCGCCAGTCAGCACCGTCGGCCGGCGGCAGCTGCCGCTGCGCCGGCGGCAGCGCCAGGATGGCCGACTCCGGCAGGTGGCGGCCGAGCTGCAGTTCCTGCTCGCCCAGCGGCGCGATCGCCAGCACCGCCTGCACGTAGGCCACGGGCGCGGCCTGCCCGGCACGCTGCGGCGCGTTGAAGTCCAGCAGCAGCGTGGCCGACACCACCGCGGCGAGCAGCAGCGACAGGCCGAGCGCCAGCCAGCGTTCAGCCACGCTCAGTCACGCAACAGGCCGAGCAGGCGCGCCTCGTGCAGCGCCTCCGTCCGGGAGTGCACCTGCAGCTTGCGGTAGCTGCGCTTCACGTAGGTCATCACGGTGTGCCGCGTCACGTCGAGCAGCACGGCGATCTCGTCGTAGCTGAAACCCTTGGCGGCGTACTGCAGCACGTCGATCTCGCGCTGCGACAGGCCCGGGTCGCCCGTGGCCGGCTCGGGCGGGCTGCTGGGCGACGGCGCCAGTCGCGTGAGCAGGCGTCGCGCGATCACCGGGCTGATCGGGCTGCCGCCTTCGCGCAGCGCGCGCACCTGCGCCGACAGATCCAGCGGCAGCCCGGTCTTGAGCAGGTAGCCGGTCGCGCCGGCCTCGATGGACTCGAGCACATGGCGCTCGTCGCCGAACACGGTGATCACCATCACGTCGCAGTCGGGCAGCGTGCGCGCCGCCTCGCGGATCAGCGCCAGCCCGCTGCCGTCGGGCAGGCCCAGGTCGACGAGCAGCACGTCGGGACGCTCGCGCGCGAGCAGCGCCATGCCGCCGCGCACGTCGGCCGCGCTGCCGGCCAGCTGCAGCCCGGCGTCGGCCTCGATGGCCTGCGCGAGTGCGTGGCGGAACGCCTCGTTGTCTTCGACGATGCCGATGCGGGGCGGTTGCATGGGGAGTCCCTGCGGAGCGAAGCCCCAGTCTATCGAGGCGCGGGCGCGGCGTGGGTGCGAGCTGCGACATGTGCACGGCCCATCCCCCGCTTCGCGTGGTGCTGTCCCTCACGAAGGGGACAGCGGTGCACCCCGCCGGCGCGTCGGCGTTCCTACGATGGCTTCGTGCCGGTGCGTGTCGTGCCGGACTCCGGGAGAGAACGACCATGAGAAAGCAGTTGTCGATCGGCGCGCTCGCCGCGCTGATGTCGCTGGCCTGCGCGGCGCAGACCTCGGTGCCCATGCGCAAGCCGGGCCTGTGGGAGACCAGGACGGACGCCCGTCAGGGCGCCACGATGCGCCATTGCGTCGGCGCCGGGTCCGACGACCTGATGCAGGCGCAGCCCGGCGCCACCGGGCGCGGCCAATGCACTGCTGCGCGGGTCACGCGCGAGGCGGCGGATCGTGTCGTGGTGGAGTCGAGCTGCCAGTCGCAGGGGCGCACGACGATCACGCGCGCGGTGTTCACCGGCAACTTCGAAACCAACGTCAAGGCCGACTTCAGCATGCGCATGGACCCGCCGCGCAAGGGCCGCAGCGAGGGCTCCTTCAGCATGGAGATGCGCTGGCAGGGCGCCTGCCCCGCCGGCATGCAGCCCGGCCAGATTCAGCTGCCCAACGGCATGGTGATCGACCCGCGGCAGGGCATGCCGCGCTGATCGTGGCCGGGCCCGGCGGTGCCGCGCGCGCCGGGCCAGGTTCGTGTTCGCGCGCGGCGGCCATCCCATTCACACCAAGAGAGGTTCGTCATGAAGTCGATTCGTCTGAGCGCAGCGCTGCTGCTGGTCTTCGTCCTGCCCCTCGGGGCGACGGCACAACAGTCACCCGTGCCGGGCAAGCAGGGCGCCATGCCCAGCGTGAGAGGTGCCCTGTCGCAAGGCCAGACCGAAGGGGGTGGTCAATCCGAAGGTGCCGGGCAGGCCGGCCCCAAGGGCGGCGGCGCGCTGATGTTCAAGGAGAAGGAGGGGGGCGGGAAGAAGAGCTCGGCGCTGGCCTACAAGGACGGCGGTGACAAGGGCGGCGGCAAGAAGAACTCGGCGCTGGCCTTCAAGGATGGCGCAGACAAGGGCGGCGGCAAGAAGGGCCTGGCGCTGGGCGCACAGACCCAGGGCGCAGCGCTCAACCGCAACGGCATGAATCGCAACGTGATGAACAAGGACACGAGCGCTTCGCGTGGCATGGAGCAGGCGCAGCAGCTCAAGGGCATGCAGCGCTGAGCGGTGGCCGGGCAGGAGTGGTTTGACGCACATCAAGTGGTGACATCTGGGCCGAAACATTGCTCAAGCACCATGTCGGTGCAGTCGATAACAGGGGGCAGCGCCGCCTTGCAGCGGCGCGGGCCAGCCCTGTCGTAACCCCCTGCGAGAGAAACCGACCATGTCAGCGACCCTCCTGCCCGGCGCCGCCGCCACCGCTCCCGATTCACCGCGCAGCGCGGCCGCAGACGCCGGCTTCTTCGCCCACCACGGCGTCTGGGCGCCGGGTGTCCGCCTGTTCCGCACGCTGCGCTTCGCCTCCAAGGCTGCCATCATCTCGCTGGCCTTCGTCCTGCCTTTGCTCGGCCTGCTGGGCTGGCAACTCAAGGTGCAGGCCGACCAGGCGCTGCATGCGCGGCAGGATTCGACCCGGCAGCACGTCGAGGTGGCGCACGGCATCGTCGTGTGGGCGCACGCCCAGGAGAAGGCTGGCAAGCTGGACCGCGCGCAGGCGCAGCAGCTGGCGCGGCAGGCCATCGCCTCGCTGCGCTACGAGGGCAGCGAATACTTCTGGATCAACGACATGCAGCCGCGCATGGTCATGCATCCGATCAAGCCCGATCTGGACGGCAGGGACCTCGCCGACTTCAAGGACCCGAACGGCTTCGCCCTGTTCAACGCCTTCGTGGCCACGGTGCGCGAGCGTGGCCAGGGCTTCGTCGCCTACCAGTGGCCCAAGCCGGGCAGTGACAAGCCGGTCGACAAGATCTCCTACGTGAAGGGCTTCGAACCCTGGGGCTGGGTGGTCGGCTCGGGCATCTACATCGGCGACCTTCGCGAGGCGCTGCTGCGCCAGATCGCCTGGGATGCCGGCGTCGTGACCCTGGCGTTGTTGCTGGCGGGCTACCTGTTCCTGAGCTTCTACCGCGTGATGGACGGAGGCCTGAAGGAAACACGCCGCCACCTGCGCGCGATGACCGATGGCGACCTGACCACCTCGCCCTCGCCCTGGGGCAACGACGAGGCCGCGCAGCTGATGCTGGAGCTGCGCAACATGCAGGAATCGCTGCGCAACATGGTGCTGCGCGTGCGCCGATCGAGCGACGAGATCGTTCATTCGAGCAGCGAGATCGCCAGCGGCGCGATGGACCTGTCGGCGCGCACCGAGCAGGCGGCCGCCAACCTGGAGGAATCGGCCGCGTCGATGGAGGAGATCTCGTCGACCGTGAAACACAGCGCCGAGCACACTTCCGAGGCTTCGCGCGTGGCCAGCCACAACGCCGAGGTGGCCAGCGAAGGCGGCCGCGTGATGCGCGACGTGGTGGCGACGATGGAGAGCATCCGCGGTTCGTCGGCGCGCATCAACGAGATCATCGGCACGATCGACGGCATCGCCTTCCAGACCAACATCCTGGCGCTCAACGCGGCCGTCGAGGCCGCCCGCGCCGGCGAGCAGGGGCGTGGCTTCGCCGTGGTGGCCAGCGAGGTGCGCACGCTGGCGCAGCGCAGCGCCGCCGCGGCGCGAGAGATCAAGGCGCTGATCGGCAGCAGCGTCGAGCAGGTCGAGGCCGGCACCGGCATCGTGCACAAGGCCGGCGCCACGATGGAAGAGATCGTCGCTGCGTCGCAGCGGGTCAATCAACTGCTCGGCGAAGTCGCCAACGGCGCGCGCGAGCAGAGCCTGGGCATCGGGCAAATCGGCTCCGCCGTTCAGGACCTCGACCGCATGACCCAGCAGAACGCTGCGCTGGTCGAGCAGACGGCCGCCGCAGCCGACGCGATGAAAGATCAGGCGCAGTCCCTGTCGCACGAGGTCGACCGCTTCCGCCTGCCCGCCGGCGCCGCGGCGGCGGCCGTCGCCGACGCAGTCACGCCGGACGACTTCGATTTCGATGCGGCGATCGGCGCGCACCGCCAGTGGAAGGTCAAGCTGCGCAAGGCCATCGCCGGCCACGAGACACTGGATGCGCAGACGATCTGTCTGGACGACCGCTGCCCGCTCGGGCGCTGGATCCACGGCCCGGGCGGCAAGCGCTGGGGCAGCCGCCCCACCTTCAGCGAACTGCTCGGCAAGCACGCGGAGTTCCATACCGAGGCGGGCGCCGTGGCGCGCAAGATCAACGCCGGCGACTATGCCGACGCGGAGCGGCTGATCGGCTCGGGCTCGCGCTTCGCGAGCGTCTCCAACGAGGTCTGCACGCTGCTCACGCGCGCCAAGCGCGGCCTCTAGTCGCTCGGGTGCGGCGGCTCAGATCAGCGACTTCAGCGCCACCGCCGGATCGCAGGCCACGGCGGGCGCCGGGCTCTTGCCGGTCTCGAGCAGCTTGCGAGCGGCCATGTGATCCAGCGGCGCGTTGACGCTCTCCACGCAGGCGAGCCGATCACCCACGTAGTGCAGGATCGAGAAGCTCGCCGGCGTGGCGCCGGGCCGGCGATGGCGCACGCCGTCGGCCGGCATCAGCCCGGCCATCTGCAGGCGCAGGCTGCCCTGCTCCGACCAGAACCAGGGCGGCGCGCGGTACGGCTCGTGCTGGCCCGTCAACGTGGCCAGTGCGGTGCGTGCCTGGTCGTTGGCGTTCTGCACCGACTCGAGACGCAGGCGACGGCCGCTGCCGTGCTCCGGGAAGCTCGCGCAGTCGCCGAGGGCCAGGATCGCCGGGTCGGACGTGCGCAGCGCCTCGTCGACCACGATGCCGTTGTCGCAGGCCAGGCCGGCCTCCTGGGCGAGCTGCATCCGCGGCGCGGCGCCGATGCCCATCACCAGCAGCTCGACGGCTTGCGGCTGGCCGTCGACATTCAGCGAGGCGAGCCGGTCGCCCACGATGGCGAAGTCGCCGACCTTCACCCCCAGGCGCAGATCGATGCCGCTGGCGCGGTGCGTGTCCAGCACGTGCTCGGCGAGTTCAGGCGAGACCGAGCGCGAGAGCAGCCGCGGCGCCGATTCGAGCACCGTGACCTGCTTGCCCAGCGCGCGGGCGGTGGCCGCGATCTCCAGGCCGATGAAACCGCCACCGAGCACGGTGACCTGCTGCGCGGCGCCGAGCAGGCCGCGCAGGCGCAGCGCGTCGGCGGCGCTGCGCAGCGCCGCCACGTTGGCCAGCGTGGCCGGCAGCGCCGGCAGCGTGCGCGCGACGGCGCCGGTGGCCAGCACCAGCTGCGCATAGGGCAGCACGGCACCGGAACGCAGCCGCACGGTGTGCGCGGCGCGGTCGATCGCCACCGCGGCATCGCCACGGTGCAGCGTGATGCCGGCTTCGGCAAACCAGGGCTCGGCACGGTGCAGCTGCACGGCCTGCTGCGCGTCCTTCAGGAAGGCCTTGGACAGCGGCGGGCGCTGGTAGGGCAGCTCGGCCTCGTCGCACACCAGGTGCACGCGCGCACCGAGGCCGGCGCCGGCCAGTGCGTTGCACAGCTGCGCGCCGGCGTGGCCGCCGCCGACGATCACGATCGGTCCCGGTTCAGTCATCGTCGTTGTCCTCCTGGCTGTCGCTGCGGCCGCGCCGCTTCGCCGCGGCGGCGGGATAGCGCTGCGTCACGTAGCGTGCCGTGGCGGCTTCCACCTGGGGCAGATTCTCGTGCAGTCGCTTGAGCAGGCCGATCAGCGTTTCCGTCTCGGCCGCATCGAGCACCGCCAGGAAGGCCCGCTCGCGCTCCAGCGCGATGCCGCGAATCTGGTCGTGCAGTTCTCGCCCCTTCTTCGTCAGCGTGGCGATGCGCAGCCTGCCGTCGTCGGCATCCAGGCCGATCGTCACCAGGCCGCGTGACTGCATGCCCTTGAAGCAGCGGCTCACCGAAGCCTTGTCCATGCCGATGATGCGCGAGACCTGCTGCGCCGAGATCGAGCCGTGGATCGCCAGCAGCACCAGGCAGCGCCAGGTCTCGATGCCGACGTCGAAGACGTTCAGGTAATGCTGCGACGCGCCGCGCGACAGCTTGTTGGCGATCCAGGTGAGGAAGGCCGGTACGTAGCGTTCGAGATCGACGTTCAGCGGAGATGGATCCGCCGTCACCGCCGCAACGGCCTTGCGCGTGGACGTGGCCATTGCCTACTGCTGCCGCTCCGGGATGCGCACCACGAGACCCTGCAGTGCGGCCGTCAGCTTGAGCTGGCACGACAGCCGGCTGGTCGGGGCGCGCTCGGCGGCGGTGCACTCGAGCATCTCCAGCTCGTTGGCCAGCGGCGCGGGGAAGCGGTCGGCCCAGGCCGGGTCGACGTAGACATGGCAGGTGGCGCACATCGCCGAACCGCCGCATTCCGCCACGATGCCGGGCACGCCGGCGCCGGTGGCCGCCGCCATGACGCTGACGCCCTCGGGCGCCTCGAGGCCGCGCTCGCTGCCGTCGGCCAGGATGAAGGTGATGTCGGGCATGGTCTGTCTCGAACTCGAACGGTGATCAGGCGGGGATGAGCCGCAGCGGCAAGGTGTCCAGCGCACGCAGGGTGTTGTTCAGGCGCCGGGTGTGCGGCCCGGCGGGCTCGATGCGCTTGACGCGCCGCGCCAGCGCCGTCAGCACCACCTCGCCCTCGAGCCGCGCCACCGCTTGCCCCACACAACCGTGGATGCCGGCGCCGAAGGCCACGTGCCCGCTCGGCCGGCGATCGATATCGTAGCGGTCCGGATCCGGCCACTTGCGCGGGTCGCGGTTGGCGGCGGCGAGCATGCACAGCACCTTGCTGTTTTCGGCCACCGGGAGGCCGGCGATCTCGCAGTCGCGCACCGCGGTGCGGAAGAAGGTCTGCGCGGTCGACTCCCAGCGCAGCCCCTCCTCGAAGGCCGGGCGCGCGAGCGAGGCGTCGGCATGCAGCTTCGCGTACTGCTCGGGGTGGTGGGCCAGCGCGTAGAGCACGTTGCCCAGGCCGTTGATGGTGGTGTCCACGCCTGCGGAGAGGAACGAGCGCACCAGCAGAGGCGCCTGCTCGTGGGTGATCTCGCCGGCGTCGGCGGCCTGGTAGATCTGGTCGCCGAAGCCGCCGGGGCGCAGGTTCTCGCGCTGGCACTGCGTCATGATCCACTGCGTCACCGGCCCCATGCGCTCGGCGGCCTTGGCCAGCAGCGCGTTGCGCGGGCCCATCGAGTTGAAGATCAGGTCGCCATAGATGAGCAGGTTGTCGCGGCCCTCGTCGCCCACGCCCACCGCGTCGGGGAAGACCTTCAACGGGTAGATCTGCGCCAGGTCGTGGATGCCGCAGATGCTGCCCTTCTCGACGCAGCGATCGACCATCTGCTCCGCCACCTCGGTGAATCTGGCGCGGATCTGCATCACCGCCTTCGGGCTGAGGATGCGCGAGAGCACGGTGCGCGTCTGCGTGTGCAGCGGCGGGTCGGCCTCGAGGATCAGGCTCTTCGGGCGGAACGGTGTCTCGAGGTTGAAGTTGGTCAGGCCCACGCCGGCACCGGAGATGAAGGTGCCGTGGTCGTTGAAGACCGCGTGCACCTGCTCGTGGCGTCCGCAGACGACCACGCTCGGGTAGGGCGTCAGGCGCACCACCGGGCCGGCTTCGCGCAGCCGCTCGTGCATCGGGTAGGGGTCGATGAGGTTCTCGGCCGAGTAGGGGTCGATGTCCAGCTCGGGGAGGTTCGCGGTCTCGTTCATCGTTCGTCCTTTCGATGTGTTCAGTGCACGGCCATGCCGACCAGGCGTTCGAGGGTGGCGCTGTCGTGGCGCAGCGCCTGCGCGTCCGCGGCATGCACCACGGCACCGCGCTCCAGCACCAGGGCGCGGTCCGCGTAGCCGAGCGCCTCCTGTACCTGCTGTTCGACGATCACCACGCTGATGCCCGTCTCGCGGCTCAGCCGCGCGAAGGCGGCGAGAAGCTCCTGGCGGATCAAGGGCGCGAGGCCTTCGAGCGGTTCGTCGAGCAGCAGCAGGCGCGGTTGGCCGAGCAGCGTGCGCGCCACCGACAGCATCTGCTGCTCGCCGCCGGAGAGCTGCGCGCCGCCGTTGCGTCGCCGCTCGGCCAGCCGCGGGAAGAGTGCATAGGCCTCGTCCAGCGCGCTGCGCGGGCGGCGCTTGCAGCCGGCGAGCAGGTTCTCCTCGACCGTCAGCGTGGGGAAGATGTCGCGCGTCTGCGGCACCAGGCCGAGGCCGCGCTGCGCACGCTGGTGCGGCGCGAGCCCGGCGAGGTCTTCGCCGTCGAAGACGATGCGCCCGCGCGTGAGCTGCGCCAGCCCCATCACGGCGGCCAGCGTCGTCGTCTTGCCCACGCCGTTGCGGCCGATGACGGCCAGTTTCTCCTGCGGCATCACGGCCAGGCTCAGGCCGTTGAGCACGGTGACCGGGCCGTAGCCGGCGACGACATCGTGCAGTTCGAGCAGTGGCGCCGTCATCTCATTGGCCCAGGTAGGCGGCGCGCACGCGCGGATCGCTTCGGATTGCCTCGGGCGTGCCATCGGCAAGCACGGCGCCCTCGGCGAGCACGACGATGCGCTGCGCGAAGCGGAACACCAGGTCCATGTCGTGCTCGATGATCAGCACGGCCAGTTCCTTCGGCAATGCGGCCAGCGCCGCCAGCAGGCGCGTGCCTTCGCCCTGCGGCACGCCGGCCATCGGCTCGTCGAGCAGCAGCACGCGCGGGCGCAACGCCAAGGCGAGCGCGAGCTCCACCAGCCGCTGTTCGCCGTAGGCCAGGCGTTCGGTGGGCCAGCCGGCGTGTTCGCCCAGGCCCAGACCGCGCAGCAGTGCCTGTGCCTCGGAGGCGAGCACCGGGTAGCCGTCGATCGAGCGCCAGGCGCGGCCGGTCAGGCCTTCGCGCTCGAACAGCGCCAGCTCGATCTGCCGCTGCACTGGCAGATGCGGCGCCAGTGTGGTGATCTGGAAGGTGCGCGCCAGGCCGGCGCGCACCCGTTGTGCCTGCGAGCGGCGCGTCACGTCCTCGCCGGCCAGCCACACGCTGCCTGCGCTCGGCGCCACCGTGCCGCTGATCTGGTTGACCAGCGTGGTCTTGCCGGCACCGTTCGGCCCGATCAGCGCGAGGCGGTCGCCGGCGTGCAGCTGAAGCGAGACGCTGCGAGTGACGTGCAGGCCGCCGTAGTGCTTGTCGAGCTGGCGGGTTTCGAGCAGGAGCGCGCTCATGCCTTCGTCCCCAGGCGCGAACGCAGCCAGTCCCAGGCCTTCTGCGGCGGCAGCAGCACCACCACCATCAGTGCGGCACCGATGATGAAGAGCCAGTGGTACGGGTTGATCGACGCCGCCGTGTGGTGCAGCAGCGTGAACACCACGGCGCCGATCAGCGCGCCGTGCAGGCGCCCGGCGCCGCCGAGGATGAGCATGACCAGCGCCTCGGCCGAGAGCGCGAACGACAGGCTGTCGAGACCGACGATCGCATTGGTCTGCGCCGACAGCGCGCCCGCCGCGCCAGCCAGTGCACCCGCCAGCGTGTACATCGCCAGCAGCCGGCGCAGCACCGGCGTGCCGAGTGCGGCCATGCGCGCGCGGCTCTCGTGGATGCCGCGCACCGCCAGGCCGAAGGGCGAGTCGACGACGCGCCGCGCCACGTACAGGCCCAGCGCGAGGACGGCGATGGCGTAGAGCGCGGCCGTTCTGCCCTCGAGGTCGAAGGCGAAGCGGCCGAGCAGCGGGCCCATCGTGAAGCCGGAGAGGCCGTCGTCGCCGCCGGTCCAGTCGCGTGCCTTCTGCGCGAGGCTGGCAGCGATCTGCGCCACCGCCACCGTGAGCATCAGGAAGGTGAAGCCGTGATAGCGCAGCAGGAAGGCGCCCGAGGCCAGCGCGAGCAGCGCGCCGGCGCCGGCGCCCACTGCCAGGCCGATCAGCGGCTCGCCGCTGGCCTTCAGCGCGAAGAGCCCGGCCGCATAGGCTCCGGCACCGAACAGCGCCGCATGGCCCAGCGTGGCCAGGCCCGCGATGCCGACGACCAGGTCAAGCGAGAGCACGAACAGCGCCGTGATCGCGATGCGCGTGAGCAGGCCGAGCTGGTCGGGCAGCGCCCACCATGCGATCGAGCCGATTGCGATCACGACCAGCGGCGCGCGCCAGGCCGGGGCCACGCGCGGAGCGGATGAATCGGTGCTCATCGTTTCAGCAGGCCGTTCGGCCGCCAGGCCAGCAGCAGGGCCATGGCGAGGAAGAAGAACAGGCCGCCCCAATCGGACGCGAGGTACTTGCTCGCCGTCTCGACGATGCCCAGCGACACCGCTGCGAGCAGCGAGCCGGGCAGGCTGCCCATGCCGCCCACCGCAACGACCACCAGCACCAGCACCAGGTACTTCAGCGCGTAGTAGGGCTCCAGCGGCATCAGCTCGGCGCCGAGCACGCCGCCCAGGCCGGCGAGTGCCGCACCGGCCGCGAAGCTGGCGCACTGCACCGTGCGGATCGGGATGCCCAGCGTTGCGGCGGTGTCCGGGTGGTCGACGGCGGCGCGCAGCCAGATGCCGAAGCGCGTGCGCGTGACCGTCCAGGCCGCGGCCGCCGCGACCACCAGCCCGGCCGCGATGACCAGCAGGCGCTGGGCCGGCAGCGTGCGAAAGCCCAGGTCGACCGACTGCGCAAGCAGCGGCGGCAGCACGATCAGTTGCACCTGCGGGCCGGCCAGTGCATTGGTCAGCGCGATCAGGAAGAAGCTCAGGCCGATGGTGAACAGCACCTGCTCGAGCTCGGTGCGGCGGTACAGGTGGCGCAGCACCAGCGCTTCGAGCACCGCACCGAGCGCGGCGGTGGCGGCCACCGCCACCGGCACGGCGATCCAGAAGCTCCACTGCGCCTCGCGCGTGAGCAGCGCGGCGGCGTAGCCGCCGATCATCGCGAAGGCACCGTGCGCCAGGTTCACGAAGCGCATCAGCCCCAGCGTGACCGACAGGCCCACGGCGATGATGAACAGCACCATGCCGTAGGCCAGGCCGTCGATCAGCACGTTGGCGAGCAACTGCATTTCAGCGCCTGACGTGCCGACCTACTTGTCGAGCCCGTAGTCGATCTGCGGCCCGAAGTTCTGCACTTCCTTGTTGACCAGCAGGGCGCCGGCCTTCTCGACCTGGCGCAGATAGACGTTCTGCACGATGTGGCGCGTCTTCGGGTCGATGCGCACCGGGCCGCGCGGGCTCTCCCACTGCAGCGAGCGCGCCGCGGCGACGGCCTTCAGGCCGTCCTTCTGGCCGCCGGTGGCCTCGATCATCTTGTGGATCACGTGCATGCCGTCCCAGGCGCCCACCGAGGCGTAGTTGGCGATGGCGTTCGCGTCCTTCTTCTTCAGCGCCTCGACGAACTTCTTGTTCGCCGGTGAGTCGTGCGCGGCCGAGTAATGGAACGCGGTGGTCAGGCCCAGCGCCGAGTCGCCGAACTTCTGCAGGTCGAACTCGTCCATCTCGGCGGTGCCGAGGAACTGCACGCCAGCCTTGGCCAGGCCGTTCTCGTTGTAGGCCTTCACGAAGCCCAGGTTGGGCGGGCCGCCGGGCAGGAAGGTATAGACCGCCTGCGCGCCGCTGGCCTTGATGCGCTGCACGAAGGGCGCGAAGTCGGTCGTCGAGATCGGCATGCGGATCGATTCGACCACCGTGCCGCCCTGCTTGGCGAACTCGCTCTTGAACGCCGTCTCGGCGTCGATGCCCGGGCCGTAGTCGGTGACGGCGGTGACCACCTTCTTGATGTTGTTCTTCGCCGCCCACTGCGCCATCGGCACAGTCACCTGCCACAGCGTGTAGCTGGTGCGGATGAAGAACTCGCTCTTGTCGGTGATCGCCGATGTGGCGGCGTTGAAGATCACCGTGGGCGTCTGCGACTGCTGGATCAGCGGCGCCACCGCGAAGGCGTTCGGCGTGAACACGAAGCCGCCGAGGTAGTCGACCTTGTCCTTGACGATCAGCTCCTGCACCAGCGTCTTCGTCTGGCCGGGGTTGGGGCCGCCGGTGTCGCGGTAGATCAGTTCGACCTCCTTGCCCGCGAGCTTGCCGCCCTGCGAGGCGATGTAGGCCTCCGCGCCATTCTTGAACAGCGTGCCGTAATGGGCGAATGGGCCCGAGAACGGGCCGACGATGCCGACCTTGACGGTCTGCGCCGCGGCGCCGAACGAGGTCAGCGCGAGCGTCGTGGCGGCGCTGATGGTCAGTGCCGCCGCGCTGCGACGGATGCTGTGGCTCATGGGAGTGTCTCCGGTGGGTGCGCCGCGGGACGTCAAGGGCGCGTGTTGATCTGCCGCAATGGTCCGCAAAACAAGTTGGTATGTCAACTAGTTGAAATGGCAACCAATATCCGGGTTTCACCCGATGTGCCCTGCGCCAGTGGGGGTTTGCCTGGGATCAATGTTTCCCGCATCGGGCACCATCCACCCTGTCTTTTCATCCAGGTCAAACGCGGGCGACTCCCGCGCCGCTACCGTGCGCGCTCGCACAGGAGACATACAACATGCAAGAGACCCGCAAGACCGCTGCCGCCGAGCCCAACGCGCACAACCTGCCCGCCCAGCCGATCAGCGAAGAAGTGCTGATCGAGAAGTACGCCAAGGGCGACGAGCGCAGCATCGCTGCCGTGCATGTGCGCGTGGCGCGCGCGCTGGCGCAGGCCGAACCGGCCGAGCAGCGCAAGGTCTGGGAAGAACGTTTCGCCGCCGCGCTCGACGCCGGCTTCGTGCCGGCCGGGCGCATCCAGTCGGCGGCCGGCACCGACCTGTCGGCCACGCTGATCAACTGCTTCGTGCAGCCGGTGGGCGACTCGATCGCGCAGGACGACGAGGGTCACCCTGGTATCTACACCGCGCTGACCGAAGCCGCCGAGACCATGCGCCGCGGCGGCGGCGTCGGCTACGACTTCTCGCGCATCCGCCCGCGCGGCGCCTGGGTGGGCAGCACGCAGAGCAGCGCCTCCGGCCCGGTGAGCTACATGCGCGTGTTCGACCGCAGCTGCGAGACGGTCGAAAGCGCCGGCGCACGCCGCGGCGCGCAGATGGGCGTGCTGCGTTGCGACCACCCGGACATCGAGGAGTTCATCCACGCCAAGGACGCCGGCGACCTGAAGAACTTCAACATCTCGGTGGGCGTGACCGACGCCTTCATGGAATCCGTGCAGGCCGACACCGACATCGAGCTGGTGCACAAGGCCGAGCCCGGCGTGGCGCAGAAGGCGGCCGGGGCCTACCAGCAGAGCGTCGCGGGGGCGCATGGCAGCGGCCTGTGGGTCTACCGCAAGCTGCGTGCGCGCGACCTCTGGGACCAGATCATGCGGTCCACCTACGACCATGCCGAGCCCGGCGTGCTCTTCCTCGACCACATCAACCGCGACAACAACCTGTCGTACTGCGAGACCATCGCCAGCACCAACCCCTGCGCCGAGCAGCCGCTGCCGCCCTACGGCTGCTGCTGCCTCGGCTCGATCGACCTGACGCGTTTCGTGCGCGATCCCTTCGAGCCGAACGCGGCCTTCGACGAGGCCGGCTTCGCCAAGGTCGCCAAGGTGGCCGTGCGCATGCTCGACAACGTGCTCGACGTGACCGTGTGGCCGTTGCCGCAGCAGCAGCAGGAAGCGCGCAACAAGCGCCGCGTCGGCCTGGGCTTCACCGGCCTGGGCGACGCGCTGGTGATGCTCAACCTGCGCTACGACACGCCGGAAGCGCGCGCCATGGCGCGGCGCATCAGCGAGGTGATGCGCGATGCTTCCTACGAGGCCTCGGCGGACCTGGCGCGCGAGCGCGGCAGCTTCCCGCTGTTCAATGCCGACCTGTACCTCTCGGGCAGCACCTTCGCCTCGCGGCTGCCGCAAGCGGTGAAGGACCGCATCCGCGCGCAGGGCCTGCGCAACTCGCACCTGCTGTCGATCGCGCCCACCGGCACCATCAGCTTGGCCTTCGCCGACAACGCGAGCAACGGCATCGAGCCGGCCTTCAGCTGGACCTACACGCGCAAGAAGCGCATGCCCGACGGCAATTTCAAGGAGTACGCGGTCGAGGACCACGCCTGGCGCCTGTACCGCCACCTCAAGGGCGAGAAGGCGCCGCTGGGCAACGCCTTCGTCACCGCGCTGGAGATGAGCGCGAAGGAGCACGAGGCGATGGTCGCGGCCGTGGCGCCCTGCATCGACACGGCGATCAGCAAGACCGTCAACGTGCCGGCCGACTACCCCTACGAGGAGTTCCAGCATCTGTACCTCGAGGCCTGGCAGTCGGGGCTGAAGGGGCTGGCCACCTACCGGCCGAACTCGGTGCTCGGCTCGGTGCTCAGCGTCACGCCCGCGGCCGCCGCGCCGCTGCAGATCGACGACAAGAACCGCCGCCTCGCGCTGGAGCGCCTGCCGGCGCCGGTGCTGTCGTCGCTGCGCTGGCCGGGCCGGCCCGAGCTGCCCGGCGGCAACCCGGCCTGGACCTTCATGGTCAACCACCCCTTCGGCAGCTTCGCGTTGTTCGTCGGTGAACTCGCGCCCGAGAGCGGCGGTGCGCCGCAGCCCTTCGAGGTGTGGGTCAACGGCGCCGAGCAGCCGCGCGGCCTGGGTGCGATGGCCAAGACCTTGTCGATGGACCTGCGCGCCAACGACCCGGCCTGGCTGCAGCTCAAGCTCGACGCGCTGGCCACGGTGGCCGAGGAGCGTGCCTTCGAGATGCCCTTCCCGCCGCATGGCGAGAAGCGCTTGTTCCCCGGCGTGGTGGCCGCCACCGCGGCCGTGGTGCGCTGGCGCTGCGAGCAGCTCAAGGCGCTGCCGCGCCTGGGCCACAAGGCGCCCACGCCGGTGATCGACGCGATGTTCAGCCGCGACGAGCCGCACACCGGCCCGTCGGGCACGCTGGCCTGGGCGGTCGACATCGACAACCCGGCCACCGGCGAGGCCTTCACGTTGACGCTCAAGGAAGTCACGCTGCCCGGCCCCGACGGCAGCACCGTCACGCGGCCCTGTGCTGTCGGCTTCAGCGGCAACTACCCGCGTGCGCTCGACGGCCTGGCGAGGCTGCTGTCGCTGGACATGCGCGTCATCGACCCGGCCTGGATCGGCATGAAGCTGCGCAAGCTGCTCAACTACGCCGAGCCGCTGGGCCACTTCATGGCCTTCGTGCCGGGCCTGCCGCACGGCGAGCGCCGCCAGCAGACCTGGCCCTCGACCGTGGCCTACCTGGCACGGCTGATCATCCACCGCTACGCGATGCTCGGCGTGCTCGACGAGCAGGGCTTCCCGCTGCGCGACATGGGCGTGCTGGAGTCGCCCAAGGGCGGCACGGCGACCACGCCGGCGTTGCAGGCTGGCGCCGTGTGCCCCGAGTGTGGCAACCCGACGGTGATCCACAAGGACGGCTGCGATTTCTGCACTGCCTGCGGCTACGTGGGGCAGTGCGGCTGAGCCGCCGCCTGACGCTCCCGGTCGCATCCGCACCGCCACTCGGCAGGCTCGAGCGGGGGGCGGGCGCTGCCACGGCGGCACCGAAGGCACCGTAAACGTCGATTTCCGCATGCTGTTCGCCGCTTCGCGCGCGAACGCCTGCGGTTCAATGCAGACATGGCACGGAGCTCGCTTGCCCCTTCCGGGCGAGTCCGATCTGTATCCATGAGCAACCGCTGCGCCGCCCCGCAGCCCATCGACGCCTGAGGCCCCACCCGGAACATGTGCCAGCTCTTCGCCCTGAACAGCAACACGCCGAGCGCAGCCACCTTTTCCTTCACCGGCCTGTCGGCCCGCGGCGGGGCCACGGGCGACCATGTCGACGGCTTCGGCCTGGCCTTCCACGACGGCCGCTCCTGCCGTGTCTTCATCGACGAACAACGTGCCAGCGACGCGGCACTGGCCGACTTCCTGCGCCGCCACCCGATCCGTGCACGCACTGTGATGGCCCACGTGCGCAAGGCCACGCAGGGCCCGGTGACGCTGGAGAACTGCCACCCCTTCGTGCGCGAGTGGCAGGGGCGTCACTGGTCGTTCTGCCACAACGGCGACCTGAAAGGCTTCGCGCCGCGCCTGAACGGCAGCCACCTGCCGGTGGGCGATACCGACAGCGAGCGTGCCTTCTGCTTCCTGCTTCAGGAACTGCGCCGCAACTTCCGCCGCCGCGCGGCGCCGCACTGGAAGCACGTCGCCCCGCTGCTGGCCGAACTGGCCGGCGGCGTGGCGCGCTTCGGCAACTTCAACTTCCTGCTCTCCGACGGCGAAGTGCTCTATGCCCACGCGAGCACGCGTCTGCATGCCTTGCAGCGCCAGCATCCCTTCGCCGAGGCGCACCTGGTCGACCACGACCTGGTGCTCGATCTCGCGCAGGCCAACGGCCCGGACGACCGCATGGTGCTCATTGCCACCGAGCCGCTGACCCGAAATGAGCCGTGGCGGCCCTTCGCGGCCGGCGAACTGCGCGTCTTCGAGGCCGGCGAAGAAGTCTGGCGGCACACGCCGGCGCGCCGCGAGGCGCCGGCGGCCCACTTCGCGGCCCGGCTGGCTGCGGCCTGAACGATTCGCCACACTGCGCCGAACCTGCCGGGCGCCGGGCTGCATGAGGCAGACTTCGGCCATGGCATCCGATCCGTCCCTGTCGCCCGCCCTGCAGGGCCTGCTGTCACGCCACTCCGTCGGCCTGCGCTGGATGGCCGAACCCGGCCCGTCCATGGAGCAGCTGCACCTGGCCCTGCGGGCGGCGCTGCGCGCGCCCGACCACCGCCGGATGCTGCCCTGGCGCGCAGTGCTGATCGACGCGCCTCAGCGCGACGCGCTGGCCGATCGGTTCGAGGCCTTCGCGCGCGCCGTCGGCAAGCCGGACGACGAGGTGGCTGCCGAGCGCGAGCGTGCCTACAACGGGCCGGTGCTGGTGGCCTGGATCGTCCGCCTCACCGACGAGGTGCCCGAGGTGCCGCGGCACGAGCAGTGGATGAGCGCAGGCGGTGCCTTGACGAACTTCCTGACGGCATTGCACCTGATGGGCTTCGGCGCAAAGACCCTGGCCGGCCGCAAGTGCACGCACCCGAGCGTTCGCGACGCCTTCTGTGAGGAGGGCGAGCAGCTCGCCGCGTTCATCTGCATCGGTACGCCGACGCGTGCGCCGCAGCCGCGCGACGTCGACGACCCGGGCGCTGCGCTGTCGCGCTGGAACGAGGCCTGAGGCCGCGCCGAGCGTCTCAGTGCGTGTTGCGCGGCGGGGCCTGCGTGAAGAGCTTGGCCGCGCGGCCCTTGAGTTCGAGCAGTTCGCTCGGTGTTACCGAGTAGGTACCGGCCATCGCGTCGACCTCGACGCGAAACTCCACTTCGCGCGTGCCGCTGCTCAGCACGCCGAGCGTGAACTCGTAGTCCTCTCGCTCGGCGGGCAGGCCCTGCGACTCGAGGTCGTAGTCCTGGTACTGCACCTTGCGGATCTCGCCGCTGGCCAGGTCGAGTTCGCCGGTCGCGCGCACTTCGCCCTCGCTCAGCTCGCTGATGATGGTGATCGGTAGCTTCAGGTCCACGGCAGGCTTCCATTCGTTCGAGGGCGTGCCCGGCAAAGGCATGGCGATTCTAGGTGCGGCGGCAAGCCGCGCGCGGGCACCGCAGAATGCGCCTCCATGGACTCGCTCTCGCAGATCGCCCTGGGTGCCGCCGTCGGTGTGGCCACGATGGGCCGCCGCACGGCGGTGTGGAAGGCGGCGCTCTGGGGCGCGGTGGCCGGCACGCTGCCCGATCTCGACGTGCTCATCGACCACGGCGACCCTGTCCGCAACATGGTGCTGCACCGTGCCGAGACGCACGCGCCGTTCTGGCTGACGCTGTTCTCGCTGCCGCTGGCCGCCGGCATCGCCCGGCTGCATGGCGAGTGGGCACAGTGGCGGCGCTGGTGGCTGGCCATCTGGCTGGCGCTGGTCACCCACCCGCTGCTCGACGCGATGACGGTGTACGGCACGCAACTCGCATTGCCCTGGTCGAACCACCCGTTCGCCGTGGGCAGCGTGTTCATCATCGACCCGCTGTACACGCTGCCCTTGCTGGCCGGAGCGGGCTGGGCGCTCGCCACGCGCGGCACGGGCCGCGGCCTGGCGGCCAATGCCGCCGGCCTGCTGCTCAGCACGGCCTACCTTGCCTGGGGTGTCTTCGCGCAGCAGCAGGTGGAGCGCGTGGCGCGTGCGTCGCTGGCGGCGCAGGGGATCCAGACCGAGCGTGTGCTCGTCGCGCCGGCGGCCTTCAGCTCGGTGCTGTGGCGCGTGGTGGCCGTGTCCGGCGACCACTTCCATGAAGGCTTCCGATCGCTGCTCGACGCGACGCCGCTGATGGCGTTCGATCGTTTCGAGCGAGGTGCCGCGCTGTCCGAGGAGTTGAAAGGGCTGGACGCCGTTCAGCGCATCGCCGCCTTCAGCAAGGGCTTCTACAAGCTGCGGCTCGAGGGCGACCGCGTGCTGCTGAGCGACTTGCGCATGGGCCAGGAGCCGAACTACATCTTCACCTTCGAGGTGGCACGGCAGCACAGCGCGCCGGAGCCGACGATGCCGCCTGTGCAGGTGGGTACCCGCCTGGACCTGGCCCGCGGCCTGCCCTGGCTGTGGCGGCGCACGCTCGGCGAGCCGGTGGCACCGCCGCGCTGAGCGCGTATGCCTTCTTCGCCATGGTGTCGACGAAAGACCTGCTGGCCCGGCTGATTGCGCATGTCGATCGGCGTGGATACACCGCGCAGAGCCGCTCGGCAGCGCGCTTCGCCCTGATGCCGGCGCGGTGTCGCGGCGCAGCGGCGAGAATCGCGCCATGACGCCCGCGCCCGTACCGCTCCGCCCGCTCTGGCAGCGTGCCGGCTGGACGGCCGCCGGGGCAGCCAGCCTGGCGCTCGGGGTGCTGGGCATCTTCCTGCCGCTGCTGCCCACCACGCCCTTCGTGCTGCTCGCCGCCTTCTGCTTCTCGCGCGGCAGCGACCGGGTCGAGGCCTGGCTGCTCGCGCACCCGCGCTTCGGGCCGATGGTGGCCGACTGGCGGGCCCGCCGCGCCATCCCGATGCGCGCCAAGCAGCTGGCCTGGGTGATGATGGCGCTGGGCAGCAGCTGGTCGTGGTGGGTGATGCCTTCGCCCTGGCGCTGGCTGCCGCCGCTGATCTGCCTGATCGTTGCGACCTGGATGTGGCGCCTGCCGACAGCCGAACCCCGATGAGCACGCACGACAGCCACGTCCACGACGATCACGATCACGGGCACGACCATGAGCATGCCCACGGCCACGATCATGCGCACGGCCATTCCCATGGCCACGCCCATGCCCCGGCCAACTTCGACCGCGCCTTCGCCATCGGCATTGCGCTGAACGCCGGCTTCGTCGCCATCGAGGCCTTCTACGGCTGGAAGGTCGATTCGCTCGCGCTGCTCGCCGATGCGGGCCACAACCTCAGCGATGTCGCCGGGCTGGTGCTCGCCTGGGCCGGCGCGGCGGCGGGCCGATTGCGGCCCGATGCGCGCCACACCTACGGCTTCAAGCGCGCCAGCATCCTGGCCGCCTTCGCCAACGCGCTGCTGCTGCTGCTGGCGATGGGCTCGCTGGCCTGGGAGGCGATCGGCCGTCTGCAGGCGCCGCATGCGACGCAGGGGCTGACCATCATCGTCGTGGCGGCCATCGGCATCGTCGTCAACGGCGCCACGGCGCTGCTGTTCCTGCGCGGCGGCAATGACATCAACCTGCGCGGCGCCTTCCTGCACATGGCCGCCGATGCGCTGGTCTCGGCCGGCGTGGTGGTGGCGGGGCTGCTGACGCTGTTCTACGGCTGGGTCTGGACCGACCCGGTGGCCAGCCTCGTCATCGCCGCCGTCATCGTCGCCGGCACCTGGAGGCTCTTCCGCCAGTCGCTGCACCTGATGTTCGACGGCGTGCCGGCGCACCTGAACCTCGTCGAGGTGCGCGAATGCCTGCAGGCCATGGCCGGGGTGGCGCAGGTGAACGACCTGCACGTCTGGGCCATGGGCACGTCGGAAGTGGCGCTCACCGCTCACCTGGTGATGCCGGGCGGGCCGGCCGATGACGACTTCCTGCGCCTGGCCGGCCAGACACTGCAGGAGCGTTTCGGCATCAGCCATGTCACGCTGCAGTCGGCACGTCGGCCGCTGGCCGTGGGTTGCGGCGGGTCGTGATGTGGTTCCTACCCCGTTTCAGGGGATGGGCGTTAGAGTAACTTGTCGTTACTGTCCCGATAACCCTCAGGACACCGCCATGCTGCCTCGCCCCACCGACACCGTGCTCGCTTCCGTGGTCATCTCGGAACTGCCGGCCATGCGCCGCATGCCGGCGCCGACACCCCTGCCCACGGTGCGTGTGCCGCAGCCCGGGCTGGTGGCTCGCCTGGGTGACTGGCTGGCGCCGCGTCTGGCGCGGCGCGCCGCTCCGTCGCTGCCGAGGCACAGCGCGCAGGTGGTGTTCCTGCGCGCCTGACCCAAGCGCCTCGCGGCTACGAAGGCAGGAAGTCCAGCGGCCAGGTGACGACCATCTGGTCGACGTCCTTGGCGCCGAAGTCGAACTGGCGGATGCGTGCCAGCAGCTTGCCCTCCAGATCCGAGGCCTTCAGCTCGCTCGACTCGATGCGCACGTCGGTCAACTGACCCGACGGGGCGATCGTCAGCTTGAGCACCACCTTGCCCTGCAGCGACGGATCGTCGCGCAGCGCGCGGTTGTAGATCGCGTAGATCGCGCCCTTGTTGCGCTCGAAGACGAGCTTGATGTCTTCCAGCGAGCGCGCGGCCTTGCCGCTGCCGCCCTTGGCGAGCGAGCCGCCTGAGCCGCCGCCGCCGCCCACGCCGGTGCCAGTGCCGCCCTTGCCGGAGCTGCCACCACCACCCGGGCCGCCACCGCCGCCGCCGCCAGCCACGCCTTCGACCAGCGTGGTAGCGCGGCCCGCGAGGCCACCGCCGCCAGTGTTGCGGCTGTAGGCTGCGGTGTTGATGCCGCCGCTGCCGCCGGTGGCGTTGGAAGTGATCATGTTGCGCGCCGGCAGGCCGGGGTCGGTGCCGGCACCGACACCCACGCCCACGCCCGCACCCACGCCGGGGCCGGCCTTGATGTTTTGGTTGAGCTGCACGGCCACTGGGGCGCCGCGCAGTTCGGCGAGCTGGTCCTTCATCGCCAGCAGACCCACGCCCGCGGCCTTGCGGCGCGCACCCTCGATCTCGCCCGGCGGCTTGCCGGCGATCGGCCGGCGGGCCTCGGGCGCGACTGCCTTGGGCAGCGGCTTGGCGTCGGGCAACGGCTTGGCCACTTCCGGCTTGGTGTCGGTCTTGGCCTGCTGCTCCGACTTGGCCTGCTCGGCCTTGGCCACCGGCTTGGGTGCCGGCGGCTCGCGCTGTTCGAGCACCAGCTTGGCCAGCCGTGGCGGCAGTTCCACCGGCGCGGCACGGTCTTCCTGGGGCCGCGGCATCAGCAGCAGCACGATGCAGACGATGGCGCTGAGCGCGAGCACGCTGCGCAGGATGCGCTTGAAGCGCGCCTCGTCCTCGGGCGAGATCGCCCAGGGCAGGATCGAATTGCGGAAGGAGATGGCGGCGGCACTCATGTGAGCCCCTCGTCCGACGGGTACGTCGGCCGATCCCCCGAGGGGAGGCGGGCCGGCTTGGGAGCGGCCCGGCGCTCGGCCCGCAGACAGCGGAGCGACTCAGCGTGTCTCATGCCTTGCTCGCTTTCTGCGAGACGGCGAACGACACGTCGCTGAAGTTCGCACGCGCCGCGGTGTACATCACCTTGCGCAGCAGGGTGTACGGGATGGCCTTGTCGCCCATGATGGTGACGGACTGGTTCTGCGGCTCGTTCTCCTTGCGCAGCAAGGTGCGCGTGGCCTGCAAATCGAGCTCGGCCTTCAGCGGCGCGATCAGGTCGCCCTGCGTGGCCATCGCCTCAGCCACCGTCGCCACCTTGCGGCCGGCGACCAGGATGTCGGTGGCGCTGACCGTCACGACGAGCATCTCGCGCGGGCTCTTCTCGGCCGTGGACTGCGGCAGCTTGACGGCCTGCGCGGTCGACAGGACCTCGACGCCGGTGCTGGACATCAGGAAGAAGATCAGGATCGTGAAGATGTCGATCAGCGCGACCAGGTTCATGTCCAGGTCGGAGTGGTTGCGCGCCTTGCGTTCGGCGCGCTTCTGGATCGGGGTCAGTTTCATGCAGACCGCCTATTTCTTGACGACGCTGATGGGCGCGTCGCCGATCGAGATGTCGGGGAACAGCTCGGCCAGCGTCGTCTTCGCAGGCTGGGCGGCACCGGGCACCTTGGTCTCGCGCACCGAGTCCATCACCTGCACCAGCACCTCGTAGGAGGTATCGGGCTGGGCGAGCACGGTGGCCGTCTTGGTCTCCGGGAACTTCGCCTTGACCTGCTGCATGAGCGTGGACAGCGAGGCCAGGTCGTAGCCCTGGGGCGTGTTCGGGATGTGCTGGATCAGCCCGCCGATGCGGTCACCCACGTCCAGCGCATCGGGGCGGATCACCACCTCGAGCTTCAGGTCGTCGACCTTGAGCTGCTCGACGCCGGAGTTCTGCGCCGGCAGCGACAGTTCGATCACCGACAGGCGCGTGAACACCGCCGTCGACAGGAGAAACGGCACCAGCACCACGATCACGTTGATGAACGCGGTGACCTCCAGGCTCGCCGCGTGTTTGCGCAGGCGTCTGACGCGCATGGTGGCTTACCTCGTGGCCGGGTTGGATTCGGACTTGATGCGCTGCACCAGGTTCAGGAAGCTGATCTTGGCGGCCTCCAGGCCGTCGACGATCTCGCTGGTGCGTGCCTGCAGGAAGGCGTGGATGAGCAGGAACGGGATGGCCACCGACAGCGCGAAGGCGGTGTTGTTCATGGCGATCGAGATCGAGGCCGACAGCAGCTCGGCCTTCTCGGCCGGGTTGACGGCGGCCACCGCGGTGAAGCCCTTGATCAGGCCGATGATGGTGCCCAGCAGGCCGACCAGCGTGATCACGTTGGCCAGCGTGGCGATGTAGTGGGTGCGCTTTTCCAGGCGCGGCACGATTTCCATCATGCCTTCTTCCATCGCGTTGTCGATGTCCTCGCGGCGCGCCGGGCTCTGCATGCGCTCCAGTCCGTTGGCGACGATCTTGCCGATCGCGGCGTCCGAGCCGGAAGCGACGCTGTGCACTTCCTTGAACTTGCCGCTCTGCAGCAGCGGCAGCACCTTCGCCCACAGCTTGCGGTTCTGGGCCCGGGCCTTGTTCAGGAAGACCCAGCGTTCGATGGCGATGGCCAGGCCGACGGCCATGATCGCAATGCTGAAATAAATGGCAACGCCGCTGTCCTGAAAGAACTTGACGGCGAAATCGAGGACGCTCATGGGCTTCTCCTGTGACGACTGTATGAAGTGATTCGGATTCAGGGGCGGGCAGGAGCCGCCGCGGCTGGGGTGGGGGTGCTCTTGGACTGCAGCTGGGCGTCGTACTGCAGCTGGCGGCGGAACACGTCGCGGTCGACCGGCGCGAGCGCCTCGTCGAGGATGCTGGCGCCCGGCCGGCCGGCCAGGTCGCCGGGCAGCGGTTTCTTCCAGGGCACGATGTACAGCACCTTGGGCAGTTCGCGGTTGCCGATGATCTGCGTGCGGTCGATGTCCGCACGGTCCTGGGCCTGGGCAGCGGTGGCGGCGCAGGCCGTCATCGCCAGCAGAGCCCAGCGGGTGTGCCTGTTCATGACTGCTCCTTCTTGGCCGCCGCGGCGGCCGGCGGCTTGCGGTTCTTCAGGTCGGTGACCCACTTGGCGACGGTCGCGTCCTTGCCGCCGGACAGCGCCATGTAGCGCTCGTAGGACTCCATCGCCCGCGCGCTGTCGCGCAGGTACAGGTCGAACAGGATGCCCAGGTTCAGTTGCGCCGCCGCGTAGTTCGCGTCGAGCTCGATGGCGCGCTCGTAGGCCGCGCGCGCCTTGGCGAACTGCCCTTGGTAGCGGTAGGTGATGCCGAGCTGGTTGAAGTAGACCGGCTGCTCGGGGCTGGCCTTCACCGCACGCTCCAGCGCGGCGGCCGACTCGGGCAGCTTGCCGGCGCTGCGGTAGATCACGCCGAGGTTGGCGTGCGGCCCGCCGAGCTCGGGGTTGGATTGCGCCAGTGCCTTGAAGCCGCGCTCGGCGTCGTCGGCGCGGCCGGCGCGCAGCGCGCGCAGGGCTTCGTCGAACGACCGCTGCGCGGCGGCAGGCACCGGCGCTTCGACCTTGACAGGCGCAGGTGCCGCGGCGGCCGATGCAGCCGCTGCCGGCGCGGCGGGCGTGATGGCCTTGGCCACCGGCGTGACCACCGTGTCCTGGATCGCCTTGAAGCCGTCGCCCAGCGTCGAGCAGCCGGCCAGTGCAACAAGCGCCGCCGCAGTCGCCAGGCGCGTCAGGGAGTCAGCGGATCGCATCGACCACCCCTTCCGCACGTTCGGTCTTGCCATAGCGTGCCGGGCGCAGCTTGCCCAGCGCGGTGAAGCTGTTGCGCACCCACTGGTCGTAGATGCCTTCGGCGGCGCGCTTGACGTTGGTCTCGTGCAGCTCGATGGCCTTTTCCTCGAACGGGAAGGCCTGCTCCTCGAGCAGCACGTCGTACTGTTCGCGCTCGGCCTTGGAGAGCTTCTTCGGCCGCTCCGACTTGATCATCGATTGCCCGAAGTCCTGGTACAGCGAGGCGATCTGGAAGGTCGCCGCGGTGGTGACGTCGGCCACGCCGTAGTTGGCGGCCACCGCGTAGGCCTTCAGCGCGTCTTCCATCTTCGCCTTCTTGAGCTTCAGGTTGCGCGCCAGCGGCTCGACCAGCGACACCTTGCGGTACTCGGCCACCACCGGCTCGGCCATCGTCAGCGCAGCGGTGGCGCCGAGGTAACGCGTGCGGTCGGTGCGGGCGCCGCCGCCGGCCAGGTCGCCCTGGTAGATCTCCTTCATCAGCACCGCCTCGCGTTTCACGTCGCCGTCGGCCTTGGCCATGCGTGCCATGCGGTAGCGTGCTTCCAGGCCGCGCTCCAGCGGCAGCGGGTACTGCTTCAAGTAGCGTTCGTAGGCCTTGGCGGCGGTGACGCGCGAGCCGCTCTTGGCGTCCGCCGCCTTCTCGTGCAGCTCGGCGGATTGCCACAGCGCCTCGCGGGCGAGTTGCGGATCCTTCTGCGTGGCGGCCACGCGCTCGAACTCGCCGGCAGCCTGCGACCACTGCTGCTTCTCGAGGTAGGCCAGCGCGAGCTTGCTGCCCACGTCGGCCTGCAGCGGGTGTTTCGGGAAGCGCTGGCGGAAGTCTTCCAGCGTGCGCGTGGCGCCGTCCCAGTCCTTCATGCCGATCATGGCGGCGGCGGCGTCGTACTGCGCGGTGGCGCGCACCGTCGAGGTGGGCGCCACGGCAGCCACGCGCGCGAAGTGGCCGACGGCCGCCTTCGCGTCGCCGGCGGCGCGCGCCTGTTCGCCCTGCTTGTAGACGGAAGCGGCCAGGCGCTCGGTGAGGTCGTTGCGCGCCGGGTCCTTGTCGGGCGTCAGCGCGAGCACCTCGGCGTAGGCCTTCTCGGACTGGTCGAAGCGGCCCTTGTCGAAGGCGTTGTGGGCCACCACCGTCCAGGCCACGCGACGCTGGGCCGGCGCGGCCGGCGGGTCGAGCTTGAGCACCTGCTGCGCCACGTCGGCGGCCAGGTCGCCGTCGCGCAGCGCGAACAGCTTCTCCGACGCGTTGGTCAGCACGGTGCCGGTGCGCGAGTCCTTCGGGAAGGCCTTGGCGAAGCGCAGCGCGCTCTCCACGCCGGTGCGCTGCAGCGCCAGCAGCTGGGCAGGCGCCGCGCCCTTCTCCTGGTTGGTGTAGCTCAGCAGTGCGGCGTATCCCGCGTCGGCGGCCTTGGCGTGGTTCGGGTACTGGTAGGCCACCTTCTCGTACTCGACCGCGGCTTCCGCGAAGCGCTTGTCTTCGTAGAGCAGCTCGGCGAGCAGGAAGTTGTTCTGCGCCGTTTCCGGGTCGTTCGGGTACGAGGCGATGTAGGCGCGGTACCAGCGCACCGCTTCCTGGTAATCGGCGCTGGCCTTGCTCTTCTGCGCGGTGGCGTGATAGTGGCGCGCCAGCTCGGTCAGGTGCGTCTTCACCAGCGGCTGCGCCTTCTCCCAGCCGGCCGGGTTGGCGCGGCGGAACTCGCTGCCGGTGCCGTAGCGCGACACGTAGTCCTTCTTCGCGTCCAGCGCCAGCACGGGGAAGCCGTTGCGCTGGTAGATGTCGATCACGCGGGCCTGCAGCTGCGGCGCCTGCGCGTGCAGCGGCTGGCGGCGCGCGAAGGCGCTGTAGGTGTCGGCGGCGTCCTTGACGCGGTCCTGCTTGAGGTAGAGCTCGCCGAGCTGCTCGTAGACGCGGTACTCGTAGGAGCGCCGCTTGTCGTCGGTGATGAAGGCCGGGATCGACTCGGCCCCCTGCAGGTTGGCCAGGCTGATGCTGGTGACGCGGAAGGTGTCTTCGACCAGCTCGCGGTCGGCGCGCGACAGGCCGACGATGGTGTCCAGGCCGCCGTCGCCGTCGACACCGGCCACCTTCAGGTCGAGCACGCCGAAGAAGGATTGCAGGCCCTCCTCGAGCCGGCCCTGCTTGAAGCGCGACCAGCCCTGCATGTACAGCGATCGCTCGTGGTACTGCGTGCGCTGCGACGAGGCCAGCACGGTGGCGTAGGCCTTCTCGGCCTTCGGGTAGTCGCGCAGCGTGAACAGCAGCTCGCCGCGGCGGAAGTTCGCCTCGTCGCGGTACAGCGTCGCCGGGTAGCTGGCGACGAGGCGGTCCAGCGTCTTCAATGCCGTCTCGAGCTCGCCGGCCTGTTCCTGTGCCCGCGCGAGCTGGTAGAGCACGCGGTCGTTGCCCTTGTCGTCGGGGTAGGTCTTGAGGAAGTCCTCGTAGCGTTTCACCGCGGCGCGGTAGTCGGGGCCGTTGGCCGGGCCCTTGCCGTCGGCCGAGCGCGCGTCGGCGATGTCCATCTCCAGGTCGCCGATGCGCCGCATCGCCTCGGCACGCTGCGGTGCCTTCGGCGCCACGTCGAGGAACTTGCGGTAGGCCGCGATCGTCTTCTCTTCGTTCGCCTCGACCTTCTTGTCCTTGGCGACCTCGATGGTGCGCCCGCCCAGACTCTTCAGCGTGGGCTGGTCGTCGGCGCTGGCGGTCTTCTGGCTCGTGGCGCAACCGGCCAGGCCGGCGAGCATCAGCGCGACGAGCGGCAGCAGCGCGTGTTCACTTGGCCGCATCGTCTTCCTTCCGGGGCGTCGTGGCGGCGCGGTCGTACATCTGCGCGACGGCAAAGCGCGCCTGCTGCGAGTAGGCGACCATGCGGTCCTTCTGGCGCGAAAGCTCGGCGACGGCCAGCTCCTGGACTTCCTGTTGCTGGTCCTTCGAGAGTGCGGCCACGCGCGGGATCAGTGCCCGGATGCGTTGCGCCAGTTCGGCGATGCGCTTGGCGAAGGCCTCCTGCCGCGCCGGCTCGTCGCGCTGAGCCTGCGTGATCGCCGCGTCGTGCAGGCGCGCCTGGGCGAGTTCGGTGTCGATGGTCAGCAGGTCCTTCTTCGCTTCCCATGCGCGCGCCGGGTATTCCTGCGCCAGCCGCCAGGTCAGCGCGCCGGCGGCCAGCCGGGCACGCTGGCGCGTGCGTTCGGCGTCGGCATCGGTGCCGAGCGACTTGATGCCGTCCTGCACGCCGGCCAGCAGGTCGAGCAGCTCGCGGTCCTTGATGTCGGCGAAGGCGGCGGCGTCCTGCTCGCGCTCGGCACGCTCGATCTCGCCGGCGACGGCATCGCGGCGCTTGCCCACCGCGTCGAGGTCGACGGCGCCGGCCTTGGCGCGTACCTGCGGCAGCCGCTCGGCGTAGGCGCGGCGGCGGTTGTCGAGCATGTCGCCGAACACTCCGAGCTTGTCTTCCCAGTCCTTCAGGTTCTGCGACAGGAAGCGCAGGTCGCGGTAGTTCTTGAAGGCTTCCTGGAATTCATGGCCGGCGAGCACCTGGTTCAGGTGGCTGGCATGCGGCATCTCCGGCAGTTCGCGGATGTTCCAGAACCAGCCCATTTCTTCGCCGGGATTGCGTTCGAGCAGGCCGTCGAGCAGCTTGCCGGCGCGGATGGCGGCGATCGACTCGTCGATGTTGCCGCTCTCGAGTTCGTAGGCGGCGAGCGCGGCGTTGTACTGGTCGGCCGCTTCGCCGAAGGAGCCCAGCTCGGCGTAGGCGTAGGGCACGGCGATGCGCGCCTCCAGCACGGCGGCGTCGCTCGGGTCGCGCGTGGCGAGTTCGTTCCAGGGCACCAGCGCGAGCTGAGGTTCCTTCAGCGAAGCCGCAGCCCAGCCGAAGCCGAGCAGCGCCTTGTTCGCGTGCACGCCGGTCAGGCGCACGCGCTCGAGCGTCCGGCGCGCATCTTCCGCGCGGTCGTTCTGCAGCGCGGTGAAGCCCAATGCGACGTTGGCCTTGTCGCGCAGGGATCGCATCTCTTCGGTCTCGGCCGGGGCCAGACCGATGGCGTCGAGCAGCTCGGTGCCGCGGGCGGCGTCACCGCTCTTGATCAGCGCGACGCCCAGGTTGTAGCGCGCGTACTGGCCGATCGGGCTGTCCTTTGCCACGCCTTCGAGCAGCGCCGCCGCACCGGCGTAGTCGCCGCTGGCCATCAGCAGGTTGGCCTGCAGCAGCAGGCGGTCTTCTTCGAGTACGGGCGGCAGGTTCTTCTCGACGCGCGACATCGCATCCGATGCCTCGGCAATGAAGCCGCGCTGGTAGCGTATCTTCGCCAGGTAGAACCAGGCGCGGTCACGCACCGGCGGCGCGGCGCCCTTCTCGATGAGCTTGGCGAAGATCTCGCCGGCCTCCTTGTGCAGGCCGTACGACAGCAGCATGCCGCCGCGCAGGATTTCGGCTTCGTCGGCATGCTGCGCGACACGATCGAAATGCTGCGACGCCATCATCGTGGTGATCGACGTGAAGAAGCGGTCCTGGAAGAAGTGGTACAGCGCGTCGCCGTAGTAGGGCGCCTCGATGGCGCGCGCCTTCTCGTTCGGTGCCACGTCCGAGTAGGCCGGGAAGGTCGGCGTGCCGGCCACGGCCGTGCCGCAGGCGGCCGCCAGCAGCGCGGCAGCGCCGAGGCACCCCGCCCTGCGCAGCGAAAGCTTGGAGAACATGCGCACGGCTACTGCCAGATCTTGATGTCGAACTCCGGCTGCAGCTTGCCGGACGAATCCTTGATCTGCAGCTCGATGTACTTCGGATCGGTGCCCTTGTCGAACTTGACCGTGGCGCCGCGCTTGTAGTCACGCACGTGCGGGCCCTGGCCGGTGAAGAAGGCGACGATCTCGTGCGTGCCGGCGCGCAGGTTGCCCAGGTAGACACGCTGCACGCCGCCACGGTGCAGCGCCTGCACCTCCAGCGGGGTGTAGAGGTAGTTGGCGACGACCTTGTCGTCCAGCTTGATCTGCACCGAGTCGAGCGAGAACAGCTTGCCCACGTCCATCGACACGAACAGTGCCACCTGCGTGTTGGCCGGGAACAGCAGTTCCTCCTCGAGCACCAGCAGGTCGCGGTTCAGGCGGATCACGTCGCCCTTGACCTCCTGGATGCGCCCGTCGAGCGTGCTCGGTGCGGGGGCGCTGGCCGCCGCAGCCGGTGCGGCAGCCGTCGCGGGGGGCGGTGCCGAGGCCGCTGCGGCCGGAGCTGCCGTCTGGGCGGCGCAGTGCAGGGCCGACAGCGTGAGCACGAGGCCCGCGGCGAACGACCGGTGGAATCGATGGATGAACGACATGGCGCCGGTTCTTTCGAGATCAGTAGGTGGCCGTCACGTACAGCTGCAGCAGGTTGGCGTTGAACTTGTACGCCTCGCCGGTGCGGATGTCGGTGAAGTTCTTGTAGTCGAAGCGGATGCGCTCGATGGAGCCGACGATCTTCATCTCGTACTGGCCCGGCACGCGCTTGGCGGTGTAGCTGAGCTTGCCGCCCAGCCCGAAGCTGCGGAAGGCGCTGAGCTGGCGGTTGCGCGAGATGTAGGTCGTCTCGGACATCGCGTTGTCGCTGTAGAAGAGCGCGTCGTTCTGCTTGTACAGGCGCGTGAATCCGTCGGCCAGCCAGTCGCTGCCCACGTAGCGGCTGTAGCCCACTTCCAGCGTGTGCGCCTTGATGGCCCAGGTGTCCCAGAAGTAGCGGTATTCGGCACGGGCGGCGTTGCGGTCGCCCAGGTCGCCGATGACGCGCAGCTTCAGCGCGCGGCTGGTGCGCGTGCGCGGGTTGCGCTCCGGGACGGTGGCGCCGAACACGCGCGCCGCCCGGTAGGGGTTGCCCAGGTAGCCGTCGTCGGACACCACCTCGAGGTTGGCGCTGGCCAGCATCGAGGGCGTCAGCACCTGGGTGAGGCCGAGCCGGTACTGCCAGTGCTTGGCGTAGTCGCTGAAGCTGGCTTCGGTCTTCTTGGAAACCTTGTCCAGTGCGCGCGTGTAGCCCAGCGCGACGGTGGTCATGTTGCCGAAGAACTCGTGCGACACGTCGAGGCTGAACGCGTCGGCGACGTAGTCGGGCTCCTTGCTCTGGTAGACCGACAGCGACATCAGCGAATCACGGTGCGCGTAGTCGATTCCCAGGTCGTAGGAGGTGCGCTTTTCCTTGAACGGGCTGGCCGTGGTGACCACGTCGATCGAGGCATTGCTGACCGCGTCGACGTAGTACGAGCCCGACAGCGACACCTTGTCGGCCAGGCTCTTGCGCACCAGCAGCGCCGGGCCGTCGGCCGTGACGCCGCCGCCCTTGTAGACGTGGTACAGCGCTTCGGCGCGGTTCTCGGGCAGCTCGATGGCCTTGGCGCCGCCGACCGCCAGCAGGCTGCCGAGCAGGCCGGCTGCGCGCCGCAGCAGCCCGGGCAGGCGCGACGCGATGCGGGCATCAGTTGCAGCCACAACCGCCTCCTTGCGCGCTGTTGGCGCCGCGCGCCGCCTCGCGCACGACGAGCACGTGCTCGCGGTGGCGGCCCGACAGCGGGTCGGCCGAGCCTTTCATGATCGGATCGGCCAGGCGCTCGCGCTCGTAGGGCTTGACCCAGGGCTCGGGCATCTTCGGCAGCGAGAACGAGGAGCAGCCGCTCAACGCGGCGCTGCAGGCCAGCAAGGCCAGCGGCAAGGCACGGGGCATGTTCATGACTTCAGCAACTCGCGGATCTGCTGGTCGTAGGTCTGCTCGTAGCCTTCGCGGTAGCCCTTGTGCAGGTGGCGCAGCTGGCCGTCGCGGTCGATGATCAGCGTGGTGGGCATGGTGCTCAGGTCATACAGGCGGCTCACCTTCTTGTCGCCGTCGAGCAGCACCGGGAAGGTCACGCCGAGCTTGCTGGCCGTGTTCACCGCGTTGGCCGGGTTGTCGTCGATGTTCACGCCCAGCAGCACGAAGCCCGAGCTGCGGTACTTCTCGTAGATCTTGTTCAGGTGCGGCATCTCGATCTTGCACGGGCCGCACCAGGTGGCCCAGAAGTTGACCATCACGACGCGGCCGCGCTGTTCCTGCAGGCGCATGTTGCCGCCCTCGGTGGTGCGCAGCGTGAAGTCGGGGGCCTTGCCGCTGCCGATGGCGGCGCGCGCCGTGCCCAGGGTGCAGGCGGCCAGGGCGGCGCCGATCAGGCTGCGGCGCTGGCGTGAAGTCGGGGAGGTCGGGCCGTTGTTCATGGCGTGCATCAGAAGTAGTAGGCGATGCCGGTGGTCAGCTCGAGGTTCTGCGTGTTCTGGCGAACGTTGAGCAGGTCGTAGCTGAAGATGTGGTCGCGCACGTCGACGCGCATGGCGAAGCGGTCGCTGAACAGCACGCGGAAGCCGAAGCCCACGTTGAAGGTCTGGCGGCGCTGGTTGGCGAACTTGGTGCTGCCCACGCCGCCGATGAGGTAGATCGACGAGGCCTTGGCGTACTTGTTGCCCAGGAAGATCTCGCCGGGGAAGACGTTGTAGCCCGCCGAGACGTTGTAGTAGCTCAGCTTCTTGTCGGTGTCTGCCAGCGGGCCGGCACCGGGGAAGATCTCCTCGAAGGTCTTGTCGGTGACCTTGCTTTGCGCATAGACCGACTCGACGAAGAAGTCCTCGCTCAGGTGGTATCCCAGGCGCACGCCGGCGACGGCGCTGGCACCGAAGCTCTGCGTCGCGTAGGTGCCCACCAGCGCGCTGATCTCGAAATCCTTCGACGGGAACTTCGGCAGCGGCACCTCGCGGCGCTGCACCTCCGGCACGATGACCTGCTCGTTGGCGGGCTGTTGCGCCGCCGTGCTCTGTGCGAGTGCGGGGGCGGCCAGGCCAATGCCCAGCAGGGCGGCGAAGGTGAGGGCAGTCTGTCGCATGGGTCGATCTTGTGGTTGTGGCGCTCAGAAGAAGAAGGAAATACCGCCCGTGATGGCGCGGTATTCGCCCGAGCGCGTGTCGTTCAGGAACGCGGTGTAGATGGAGTAGTCGGCGCGCAGCACGAAGCGCTCGGTCAGGTAGTAGCGAACGCCGAGCGAGGCGTTGGAGAGCTTGGCGTCGGTGGGCGTGGCCGCCACCAGGCTGGTGTTCGGGATGTTCTTGAAGTTGCCCACCCCGACCGCGAAGAACGGCGAGATGCGCTGGTCCGACCAGGGCTCGAGCTGCAGGTTGACGTGCCAGAAGTTGGTGCCCGAGAAGATGCCCTGCACCTGGCCGAGCGTGGCCTCGATGCCGATCGACTCCGACAGCTTGTAGCCGGCCCAGAACTTGAGCATCGGCTCGGCCTTGAAGTGGCCCCAGCCGGCACCGAACTCGGCGCGGCGCTGCAGGAAGTCATCGAAGGCAATGTCGCGGAACGAGCGGCTGGCGCCTGCCTCGGTGAGCGTGGTGACCAGCTGGCGCCGGTGCACCCAGCCTTCCTTGCCCCCGTCGGTACGTACCTTGTACCAATCGGTGTAGCGCAGGTGGACCTCGATCCACTCCGCGCGCGCGGCGACGAAGAAGATCGGGTAGCCGCGGCCCGGGCCGGTGCGCAACTCGATGTAGGGGTCGGTCACCTGCAGGCGCTGCGTGCTCGGCACCTCGTCCTCGGCGGCTGCAGGCAGCGCGGCGCTCAGGCTGAGTACCAGGGCACACAGGACACGGATGACTCTGGGCGTCGGCATCCTCATTGGTTGCACACGCCGGCCGTGAACATGCTGTTGCCCGCGACACTGAACTCGTCCTGTCCCTGCGGCATCGGGCGGCTGATCCAGTACGCGATGCGCGCGGCATTGGTGTCCTGCGCATTCGTGAAGATCTGCCCGCCGCCGTGCAGCACGGTGAGCAGCGGCTTGGCCAGCAGGCGGCTCTGCGCGGGTGAACCGATCACCGTCGCGCCCTGCGATGAATAGAAGTTCTTGTACATGTCCGTCGCGCGGATCGCGTCCGCGTCCGGCGGGTCGGCCACGGGCACCTGTGCCGCGCCGCGGATCAGCCGCAGCGCGCCGCCGGTGCCGGTGCCGGTGTCATGGCAGCCGCCGCTCGAGCAGGTGTTGGTGGAGATCACGCCACCCTGGTTGACCTGCAGGCTGGTGTCGTAGATCTCGTTGATGCACTGCTGGAAGTAGATGAACGACAGCTTCTGGCCCGTCGTCGATCCCGGGTTGGAGATCGAGTCGGGGTTGGACAGCGGGTTGCCACCGCCGCAGCTGGCCAGCAGTGCGGCGGCGGAGATCGCGGCAAGTCGCTTCTTCGTCATTGCGTCGGGCAGCCACTGGCGATCCAGTTGGCGATGGCGTTGTAGTTGGCGCTGCCCGCGGGCAGCAGCGCCGTGCCTTGCGCCGTCGCCCCGGAAGGATGCGGCACCGTCGACGGGCGCAGCAGCAGCGCATTCGAAGGCGCACTGCAGACGTCCGAGATCATGGTGAGGCTGACGTTGAAGTCGCCTTCCACGCTGCCGGCGAGCACGAAGCGGTTGTTGGCGAAGGAGGCCGCCGTCTGCGCCGCACCCGAGCTGCCCACCGGCTGGTGGCAGCTTGCGCACTGCGACTGCAGGATCGGGAACACGTTCGCCTCGAACGACGCTTCGCTGAGCGTGGTCAGGCGCACCGGGCTGCCGTTGGCCGACAGGTTGTTGTAGTACAGGCCACCCAGGTCCATCCACTCGCTGATCAGGCGCTTCTCGGCCAGGTTCAGCATGGCGGCATGGTCCGGCGCCGTTCCGGGCGGGTTCGGGTGGACCGTGCGCGCGCCGGCGCTGGACTTCAGCGTTTCGCCGAACATGATCTCGGTCAGGCGGCTCGAACGTGCCATGCCCGCGGCATTGCCTGCCATGTTCTCGACCAGGGCCGGTCCGCGCACGATTTCCGGCTCACCGTCACGCAGGCGCGTGACCGGCAGGCCGGTGCCCGGATCGATCTCGGGGTCGCCGAGCAGGAGTTCTTCGTACGAGACCACGCGGCCGGTGCCGGAGATCGTGCCGCGCAGGTCCAGCCTGGCCGGATCGGCGTGGCAGGTCGTGCAGGTGTTGGCGCCGCGATCACGCGTCCACAGGGGCTGGATGTGGTCGGGGTAGTTGATGAAGCCGTTGGTCGGCACCGCCGTGGCCAGGTTGTCTGCCGCGTTGGTGTTGCCGGTGTAGCGGATCGAGATCGGCGCACGAGCGGTCACACCGTTGCGCGAGGTGTCCGCCCACACGTCGGTGAACTCCATGTCGGCGCTCAGGGCGAAGCGCGAGTTGTCCAGGCGCGTGCGCAGCGAGGCCAGGGTCTCGCCGGCCTGGTGCTGGCTGGTCAGCGCCGGGGCGAGCGCGGCCGGTTGCGAGTCGACCACCGTGCCGGAATTCAGCGAGGCGCCGCGGCGCGGGCTGTGGCAGCCCAGGCAGGTGCGGCGTTCGCCGGGGCGGACCTGGATCCAGTTCAGGTGCGTCTGGATGCCGCGGCCCTTGGAGTCCACCACGGTCAGGGCCAGCGGCGTGTCGGCCGGCACGCGCAGCTTGAAGGAGCCGTCCGGCTCGATCGGTGCATAGCCGAGGATCTGCTGCGGTTCGAAGTCGGTCTCGCCGATGGCCTCGCGCATGCCTGTGCTGCCGGCCGACGGAGCCACCACGCGGGTGGCGCGCACGAAGCGCATCGGCGAGCAGTGGTAGGCCGGGTCGGCCGGGTCCTTCAGGCGCGACAGGTCGGCCACCTGGGCCCGCGTGTCCGTCGCGTTCAGCGGCGCGGTCTTGGCGATGCCGCTGGTGCAGCCGGCCGGCAGGTCGGCGGCGGCGATCATCGATTCGCCGTTGCGGTCCAGGCCATCGGTGTCATAAACGCTGCGCACCTCGATCTCGCCCAGCCCCTGGCCAGCAAGCGTCGCGTCGACGCTGGTCGGGTCGGTGGCGTTCGGCTCGGGGCGCACCTCGATCGCGACGGGGTCGCTGTACATGAAGCCCGGCGGCGGCGAGGCGATCGGCAGGAAGGTCTGCTTGGCCGGGTCGAACATGTAGATCGAGTAGGCCGCCGGTGCGTTGTCCTGCACCGCTTCGAGTGCGCGCTCGGCGCGCGACAGGGTCTCGTCTTCCAGCCGGGTCCGTTCTTCGTCGGTCAGGTTGGCGCAGGGGATCACGACGCCGTTGCGCGTGACCTCGCAGGGGCGGTAGGCCAGCAGCACGCGGTCGGTGCCGTCCCACAGCGGGTACGGCGTGGTGATGCGGCCGTACGTCGACAGGCCACGGCCCTGGTTGATCGGCTTGTCGGTCACCTCGACCTGGCCGCCGGCGGCTGCCACCGTCTTGGTGGCCGGCGTGTTCTGCTCGGAGTAGTTGGCCGCGTCGATGAGCATCAGCGCGCCGCCCTCCTGCGTGCCGGACAGCGACATCAGGTCGGAAGACAGGTAGCCCTTGTACTGGCCCTTCGGGTCCATGTCGCGGGGGTTCAGGAAGCTGTTGCCCGGGCTGTGCGCGCCGTAGAGCACGAACATGTCGGTGCCGTCGGGCTTGACGCGGAAGACCGCGAAGCGGTTGCGCTGGCCCACGTGCTCCCAGCGCGAGAACATGATCTCGCCGTTCGGTCGCACCACCGGGTTGCGGTCGTGGCTGGCGTTGACGGAGATCTGCGTGATGGCCCCGCCCGTGGCGTCCATCGTGTGCAGCTGCAGCACGCGCTCGCGCTCGTACTCGTCGAGCGCGTAGAAGGTCTGTCCACCCTGCACCGTCTTGGTCTTGCCCTGGCGGTTCGAGGTGAACACGAAGCCTCGGCCGCCGGGCAGGTAGGCCGGATCGACGTCGTCGTCGGTGGTCGACGCGGTCAGGCGCCGGAAGCTGCCGCCGGTGTAGCCACCGGTGCTCATGTCGTACTCCCAGATGTTCCAGCGGCCCGTGCAGGCCGGAACACCCTCGATCGTGGCCGGGTTCGACGCCGGGCACTTCATGGAGAAGACGAGCTTCTTGCCGTCGTACGACACCTCGGGGTCGGACGCGTCGCCATTGGGCACGCCGGCCGCATCGCGCGTGAAGCGCGAGGTGATGTTGTGCTCGGGCGCGCTCGGCGACGACTTCTCGCGGATGATGAGGTCACCGCCGGGTGCGCTGGGCGAGCCGTTGGTCGGGTTCAGCCGCATCGCGGTGGACCGCTGCACGTAGGCGATGGGCACGTCGCCCGCCACCGTGACCGTGCCGGAATCGCTGCCGCTGCAACCCGCCATGACGGCGGCCAGGGCGAGCAGACTGAAAGCCGCGATGCGGCCAGGTTGTGCTGTGAATTTATTCATCTATGCCTCCACTGATCTCGGATGGTTCAAGGCCGAGCCCTATCGACCGCATTCGGACTGCTCCCGAGCAGCCCGGACGAGTAATGCAGGGCGCCTGCCGCGTCGACGACGACGGCATCCACGCCCGAGAGCGATTCGACGAGTTGCATGCCGCGCTCGAGGCCCAGCACGAACAGGCTCTTTGACAGGCCTTCGGTGGTCAGGCCGTCGTCGGCCAGGATCGTGACGCTGTGAATGCGGTCCGGCGACAGGCCGGTGCGCGGGTCGATCACGTGGTGGCGGCGCACGCCATCACGTTCGAAGAATCGTTCGTAGTCGCCCGAGGTCGAGATGGCGGTGTCTTCCAGCGGCAGCACCGCGACCACGCCGCCTTCGCGGCGCGGGTCGCGGATCGCGATGGTCCAGGGCCGGCCGCGGCGGTCGCCCAGGATGTGGCTGTCGCCGCCGGCGGTGACGATCGCGTTGGTGATGCCGCGCCGCGCCAGGATGGCCGCGCCGTTGTCGACCGCGTGGCCTTTGGCGAAGCCTCCCAGGTCGATGCGCATGCCTTCGCGGGCAAAGCGCAGCGTGCGCGCCTTCGGGTCGAGCACCAGGTGGCGCCAGCCGATGGCGGCACGGCCGCGCTCGAAGGCCTGCGCATCCGGTTCGGTGCCTTCGCGGTAGTCGTAGAGGTTGCCGACGCTGGCGAAGCTGATGTCGAACGCGCCATCGGACAATTGCGAGAAGACCAGCGCACGTTCGATCAGGCCGTACATCTCGTCGCTCAGCGGCACAGCCGTGCGGCCGGCGTCGCGGTTGATGCGCGAGAGCTCGGACTCGGCTTTGTGCGGGCTCATCGCCCGGTCGATGCGGTGCATCTCGTCCATCACCGCGGCCATGGCGGCCTGCGCGGCGCGAGCATCCTCGCACCAGAGCTCGACGCGGATCGCCGTGCCCATGATGGCTTCGTCGCGGCTGTGCCAGCCGTCGTTCGCTGCGCGCACGGGCGCCGCGCCGCGGGCAGCGGCGCGTTTGACGAACGACAGGTCAAGCAAGGACAAGATCGACTCCCGTTTGATCCGCCGCAAACCTTGACGTTTGTCGGCGGGCAGCTTCGTTGCTGCGTTGCGGGCGGATCTTCAAGCCTTGCGGGGGCTAAATTGCGTCAAAAGTTGGCAAACCGCGATGACCTTACAACCGGTCGCAGAAGAAACGGCAGCGGCGTGTTCCGGCGTGCGAGCAGATGTTTCAAATGCATGCAGAAGCAGCCGGCGCTTGACTTGCCGGACTCTCTTTCCCTTCGCCGCGGTCGGCGAATCTGAGATTCAGTGCTCGAACTCGGTGACCAGTTCGCCGGCCAGCGGGGCGGCCTCGAGCAGGCCCGCCGCGTTCGCCACTTGCAGGCCGTTGACCCACACGCCGTGCACGCCGAGCGCATCGGTGGTCAGGCGGGCCGCTCCACCCGGCAAGTCGTGCACGCGCCTCTGGGGCGCGCGGCCCACGGTGGCCGGGTCGAACAGCAGCAGGTCGGCCGCATACCCCTCGCGCAGCAGGCCACGGCCGCGCAGGCCGAACACCTGCGCACTCTGCAGGGTCAACCGGCGCACGGCTTCGCCCAGGCTCATCGCGCCGCGATCGCGCGACCAGTGGCCCATCAGGTGCAGGCCGAACCCCGCATCGTTGAAGAAGGTCAGGTGCGCGCCGGCATCGCTGAGCGAAACGATGCTGTGCGGGTGCGTCAGCAGCCGCGCCACCGCCTGCTCGTCGCTGTTGAGCAGCTGGGCGGTGAAGATGGTCGTCAGGTCCTCGTCGAGCGCGAGGTCGAGCATGGTGTCCAGCGGGTCCTTGGCCGAGCGGGCGGCCAGCTCGGCGATGCTTTTCTGTTCCAGCGCGCGGTGGCGCTCCTGCGACACCTGCACCACGTGCACTTTGCTCCACTCGCCGTTGAAGAGCCGGAAGGTGGCCGGCGCGGCCAGCTCGGCGCGCACGCGGTCACGGAACTGCGGGTCGGCGAGCAGCGCCTCGAGCGCCGCGCCCTTGAGCGACAGCGCCGGCTGCCAGCTCTGCAGGCCTTCCACCGGGTAGGGCGAGGCGAGCGTGAATTCCATCGTCAGCGGGCAGCACGACACCTGGCCGAGCAGGCGGCGGCCGCGCGTGTTGGCGGCGCTGATCGCGTCGAGGTCGGCGAACACCGCGTCGGGGTTGGTGCCGTTGTGCAGCAGCGCGGCGATCATCACCGGCCGGCCGGCGCGCGCCGCCATCTCTTCCAGCAGCGCCACCGGCATCTGCCCGCCCTTGGTGACCATGTAGACGCCGCCGCCGCGGTGCGCCATCGCCTCGATCAGCGCCAGGTGCTCGGCATCGCTGGCCAGGCGCGAGGGCATCGGCACGCCGCCTTCGCCGTTGTGCGCCGGGCTGGTGGAGCTGGCGAAGCCCACCGCGCCGGCGTCCATGGCCTCGCGGATCAGGGTTGCCATGCGCTCGATCTCGTCCGGCGTGGCCTCGCGCTGCGCCGCGTCGTCGCCCATCACCCAGGTGCGCACCGACGAATGGCCCACGTAGCAGGCCAGGTTGACGGCGCTGCGGCTGCGCCGAAGCTGCGCCAGGTACTCGGCGAAGGTCTCGAACTCCCAGCGGATGCCCTGGCGCAGCACGTCCAGCGACATGCCCTCGACCTGCGTGAGGTTGCGCATCGTGCGCTCGCGGTCGGCCGGGCGGCACGGCGCGATGGTGAAGCCGCAGTTGCCGATCACCGCCGTCGTCACGCCCAGCGCCGGCGAGGGCCGCACGTACGGGTCCCAGGTGATCTGCGCGTCGAAGTGGGTGTGGCTGTCGATGATGCCCGGCATCAGCGCCAGGCCGTCGGCGTCGATCACCTGCGTGGCGTCTGCCGGCAACGAAGGTCCGATGGCGCGGATGCGTCCGGCGCGCACCGCCAGGTCGGCACGGAAGGGCTCGCCGCCGCTCCCGTCATACAGGGTCGCGCCGCGGATCAGCAGGTCATCGCTCATGAGGGTCCTCAGCGGTTGCGGCGCGCGACCCAGTAGGTCGCGCCCTCGGCACCATAACGCTCGGTGTGCGGCACGTCGGCATCGAGCACGAACGGATCGCCAGGCCGCAGGTGCTGCGTGACATCGCCGACACCGAGCCACATCTCGCCCTGCACCACCAGCGCGTCGACCGCGAAGGGATGCGTGTGCGCGTCCAGCACCGTGCCCGGCTCCCAGCGGCGCTCGAGCACCTCGTCGAAACCGCGCGCCCGCGCCTGCGCGGCGAATTCCTCGAATGCGACCGTTGACATGACGCTCAGGCGGCCCGACGCTGGGGCTGCGCGAACAGGTCTTCCATCGCGCGGCGGGTGCGGTAGGCGTGGGTGGTGGTGTCGATCGCCACGTCGGCCCAGCTCAGGCTCTGCCCCTTCTTCACCGGCCGCACCACCTTGACGTTGTGCGCCAGGCCGAGCGGCAGCCCGCCCATCGCGACCGAGGTGGCCGCTGGCAGCAGCTTGCCCCACACCGTGTAGCCGCCCTCGCCGTCGAGCATCTCGCCCGGCGCCAGGTCGCGCTTGGCGGTGGCCACCACGTCGGCGTTCCAGCCCGTGGCCACGCCGGTGGGTTCGCCGCGCAGCGCGACGCTGGCCACCGACACGCCGACCTCCAGGCCGATCAGGTGCCAGCGCTTGTACAGCGTGAAGTAACGGCCGCTCGGGTCGGTGTGGGCGTTGTACTCCTCGAAGCAGTTCTTGATGTAGTCGGTCTCGGCCTCGACGGTGACCCACACGCCCATGCGGATGTCGTAGGGGATCTTGCGGCCGTCGGCCTCCAGCGAGGAGATCACCTCGACCATGCCCTTTC